>ENA-UOOI01000345-UOOI01000345.1-fermentation-metagenome-genome-assembly--contig:-NODE-345-length-60809-cov-25.923248_pt1 | contig 60809 bp, 50 predicted proteins | sample MGYA00245779_ERZ724027 | MGnify/ENA primary metagenome ERZ724027 (study PRJEB28704, sample SAMN03018318) | fermentation metagenome | biome: anthropogenic terrestrial biome; feature: soil; material...
ATTCTTCATTTGTGAAGTGTCTTTCTCAGGGCTTTATTTTTTACTTACATGAATTCTTATGTTTAATTGTAGTGAATGGTATGGAAAACCTCCTTGTGATATAATATAATGCAATAGTTTGCTCAATTGGGTGTCATGTTATAATAATGTAAATTATATTAAATATAATTAAAGATTTTTCACCTTACTATCTAAGCATTTGGGGAGGTAGAAACTATGACTAGAAAGGAAAAGATTTGTAGTGTTTTAGGAAAACTATCCTCTAAATTATCTATAGAAGTTATTAAAAATGGTTTAGACATTGGTTTTGACACTGAAACCATTTCAAGCATTACTGGGATTGACAGAAGCAATGTGAGCAGAGAGCTAAATAATTTGGTTGAAGAAGGTAGGGTAATAAAAATACTTGGCCGGCCGGTGATGTTTTTAAGCAGAGATTTTCTTGAAATGGATAGATCTATTAATTATAATGGAAGTCTCGTATTTGATAGTATGGATAATTTTTTAAAAATAATTAATATGGAAAAGTCAGGTTTAGCAAATGACGCTACAGACCCGTTTAACAAAATTATTGGCAGCAGCGGTAGTTTAGAGTTGGCCATAAAACAAGCGAAAGCTGCTATATTATATCCACCTAAGGGGCTACATACGCTAATAACTGGGCCTACAGGTGTGGGGAAAACAACTTTCGCAGAAGTCATGTACAAATATGCGGTCTATGCAAAGGTTATCCCAAAGGATGCAGGATTTATAATATTTAATTGTTCCGAGTACGCTGAAAACCCACAGCTTATTTTATCTCAGCTTTTCGGGCATGTTAAGGGAGCTTTTACCGGAGCCGATCAAGAAAAAGCGGGTCTTGTTGAAAAGGCGGATGGGGGTATACTGCTGTTGGACGAGATACATAGGTTACCGCCTGAAGGACAGGAAATGTTGTTTTTATTGATGGATAAAAATATATATAGGAAGCTTGGCGAGACAGAAGGTTATAGAAAAGCCAATGTGTTTTTAATTGGTGCTACTACCGAAGACATTAATTCCACATTGTTAGAGACATTTTTGAGAAGAATGCCTATGGTAATAAATCTTCCGTACTTGGATAAGAGACCGTTAACTGAGAGATTAGAACTTATTGAGAGTTTTTTTATAGAAGAAGCTAATAATGTAAAGGTTCCTATAAAGGTTTATAAAGATTTGTTAAGAGCATTTTTGCTTTATAGGTGCAGAGGAAATATAGGGCAGCTTAAGGGTGATATACAGCTCCTTTGCGCTAGGGGGTTCCTTGATTATAAAACTTATAACAAAAAAGAAATTGAACTGGATACACCTCTTTTACCCGAGCATATTTATAAGGGACTATTGGATTATAACGATAAGCGGGAAGAGATTTTAAATCTCTTAGAGTTTAAAAAAGATTATTATATTTTTAACCAATCAGATAGAAAAAAGTTAGTGACCATAGATAATTACAACCTGTCTGACGATTTATATAATGAGATAGCGGAGGAATATAATGAATATTCATTAAAGGGTTATTCTAAAGATAAAATAACTGAGATAATAAATGGAGATATCGAGAAATATCTAAAAAAACTGTTGAAAGGGTTTAATGTAGATAATGAAATACCAAATAAAGAGGAATTATTTAAGATAATAAGTCCGAGGGTATATGATGCTACACAAACTGCACTTACATTTGCAGAACAAAAACTTGAAAGGAAATTTAGTACAAAAACTGTTATTGGTTTAGCTATGCATATATCAGCTTTGATGGAAAGGATAGATAGCGGACAGGCCATATATAATGATAAATTAAATGAAATCGCATTGGACAATCTTAATGAATTTAGTGTTGCCAAAATTGTCAGGGAGATTCTACAACAGGAATTAGAAATAAGTATACCTAAAGAAGAAATAGGGTTTTTGACTATGTTTTTTAGCGTGGTCGATACGGACGAAAGTTATAAAAAAATAGGGGTGATAGTTTTAGCACATGGCGAATCCACGGCGTCAAGTATCGCAGATGTTGTAAATAATTTATTAAGAACAGATCACTGTAAGGCGGTGAATATGCCGCTGGATGCTAAGGTAGAGGATATAATAGAGAAAACGGTTAAACTAGTTGGAGAAATAGATGAAGGTAAGGGAGTACTCCTATTAGTAGACATGGGCTCGTTGACTGCGTTTCCTGAGATCATACACAAAAAAACGAATATAGTGACCAAGTCTGTAGAAACTATAACCACACCGATTGTAATAGAAGCGGTAAGAAAAAGTTTATCACCGGAAATGACACTGCCGATCCTTACAGATGAAATCAAGGAAGTAACGCCTTATAAGGGGAGATTGATAGGAGGCGGGATAAAAAACAAAGCGGAGGTGTTAGAACAAAAGCTGATATTAACTACTTGTGTTTCAGGGAAGGGTGCCGCTGTAAAAATTGCTCAACTGTTAGAGAAGACATTACCATTTGTTGAAGAACAAAATTTAAAGTTCAAACCTTTAGATATTGATAGTAAATTTAATATCAATTCGGTTTTAAATGATAGCGAAAAGAGAAATTTGGTGGCAGTTGTAGGAACAATAGATTTAGGTATTCCGGGGATCCCCTTCATTCCGATCGATGAGTTAATAATCGGTGATGGTATTAAAGCATTAAAGAAAATTATATGTGGAACGGAGACTACCTATGTAGGAGAAAAGGTCTCAAAAGATAATATATTCGTGGTGCTGTTGGAAAGATTGCTTACGTTTCTCGATCCGGAAAAAGCGTACAGTTTAGTAAACGATTCGTATTTGACTCTAACCCATCTGTTAAATATTGAAAATGTGAAACAATTAAAGGTCCGGTATATAATTCATTGCGGTTGTATGATAGAAAGACTAATTCAGAAAGAAACCTTGCCTTATAATAATATTGATGGTTTAATACAGACAAAAAGAGAAATCTATAGTAAAATCAAACTTTCCTTGATAAATATTGAGGAGACTTTTGGTTTTAATATACCTGACACAGAAATAGGATATATAATGGATCTTATTGACACACAATGACATACTAAGTCAGCACTGTATCTTTTGGTAAACTGCGGATATTTTACAGAGAATTATTTCATATAATATTGGTAGAAAGCTGATCTTACAAGGCTTTCTATTTTTTTTAACTTGGCACAGTTACTTGGTATGGAAATTGCAAGTAATATGGTCGATGAAAAAATATAAATGATTTACTAGGCAGGAGGACATCTACATGATAGGTATTTTAATAGTGACCCACGGGGATTTTGGGAGGGAGCTTTTGAAAAGCGCTGAGTTGATCGTTGGAAAACAGGAAAAGGTTAAAACTTTAAGCCTTAAACGTGGCGATAATATAGAAAGCCTTTATAGCAGCGTGAATAAAGATATTGGTTTACTGGACGATGGTGAGGGAGTACTAGTACTCACAGATTTGTTCGGTGGCAGTCCATCTAATGTAACCGCGGCAAATATGAAGGAAACATATTTTGAGAGTTTATCAGGAGTGAATTTACCCATGCTTATAGAAGCATTAAATACAAGGGTAAATGAAATTAGTTTAAAAGAATTGACCAATAAAGTTTACAAGGTAGGGATCGACGGTATTAAAAATATACGATGCGAATTACATATAACAGACGATAGCATTTAGGAGGTAACATAAATGCTAAACATTAGCATGGTAAGGGTAGATGAAAGGCTGATACACGGTCAGATAGTCATTAAATGGATAGAAGAAAAAAACGCAGACCGGATAGTAATAATCGACGATTCCACGGCAGCAGATCCGATAATGGAAGAGATATTAAGGATGGCTCTGCCTAAAGACATAATACTAAATATATATGGAATAAAGGAGGGAGCAAATTTCTTAAAAACTAACCATTTAAATGATATAGTTATAGTTCTGGTAAAAAAGTTATGGGTTGCCAAAAAAATTTATACGGAAGGAGTAAAAATAAATGAAATAAACATAGGTAGAATACCTTCAGGTGTGGGTAAAAAGATGGTTTATGCCAATGTATTTGTTTCAGATAAAGATATTGATATAATAAACTTCTTTAGGACCGAGAAAGTACCAATGGCTATACAAATGGTACCAGACAGTACACCTACGAATGTTTATGAATTGGAATTCTGAATTGTAGGGGGGATGACTTTCCTGTGGGTAATGTAAAAATACCTTGTATTATATTGCTGACTCATGGAAGATGGGGAGATGAAATAATTAAAAGTACTGAAATGATCACAGGACCTATGGAAAACATATACGCATTTTCTCTATCTCCCGAAATGGATATCAAAACTTATACTGATTCTATTAAAGAGGTGCTTAAGCATTCTGAAGCTGATGCAATATTGATCACCGATCTATATTGCAGTACAACGACAAACGTAGCATTATCACTTAGCAAAGATTTTGATATAAACATAATCACCGGCCTGAATATGTATTTATTAATACAAATAGATAAGATGAGAAGGAAATATAACTTGTCCATGAAAGACGAATTAAAATGGATAATTGAGGAGAATAGGAGCAAATGTGATCTCTTATATTTAAAGTAAACGCTCTTAAAATGGCTTTAATGTATGATATTTTTTGAAGGAGGAAAATATGAACTATGATAAAAGCATTGCGTATAGATCATCGATTGATGCATGGACAAGTGGCCTTTTCCTGGGCTCACTATTTGGGCGTTGATCGGATTATCATCATCGATGATAAGGTGGCTAATGATGATTTTCAAAAGATGGTATTGAATATGGCAAAGCCCGCGGGCATAAAACTGAGTATTTTTTCTGTTGATGTTGCCAATGACAACATGGAGAAAATAAACCAATTAAACGATAGTATCTTTATTATTTTTGGTTGTGCTGAAAACGCTTCCAGATTTATATTATCGAATCCGCAGTTTAGTGAATTAAATCTAGGGGGAATTGCTAAAAAGGATGGATCAAGGAAATACTCGGAGGTAGTTTATTTGACAGACAGCGAGGAGGAAGACTTAAGAAAGGTTGAAAAATTGGGTGTTAAATTATGTATGCAACAATTGCCCACAAGTACAAAAGAGAATTTAACTTTAATATAAGGAGGTGAAAGAAATGCTGTTAAAATCTATTTTTATAGGTTTGGTTTCAGTATTTAGGATTTTGGATTCAAGGGTATTTGGACGTTTGAATTTTGAAAGACCGTTGATCACATGCACGATTGTAGGATTGATTCTGGGTGATGTAAAAACTGGTTTATTGGTTGGAGCCCAAATGGAAATGATCACATTGGGTATGGTGGAGGTGGGGGCATCAAGTATTAATATGAATATGGGTGCTATGACAGGATGCGCATTGGTTATAACGTCAGGAGCCAGTATTGAAACTGCATTGACCGTAGCTTTACCAATGACCTTGTTAGATAAATTATTGGATTCTGTAACAGCTATAATCTTAATTAATTTTTGCCATATATGTGATAGGTATGTAGATGAGGGGAATTATAGGGCCGCTAAAAGAATGAATATTTTATACGGGCCAATTATATACTCTATTCAAGCCTTTATACCGGTCTTTGCTGCCGTATATTTGGGTAACGATTTTATTAAAGGTATTCTTAGTATAATACCCGAGTATATAATATCCGGTATAAGCCTTGGTGCAAATATAATTTCATTTTTTGGCTTCGCAATGCTGCTTTCTACGATGGTTAACAAAAAGAATGTTGTATTTTTTTTACTGGGATTTTTTATAACGGCTTTTTCAAACATGAGCCTGACTAGAATCGCCATTATCTCTATTATTACAGCAGTCATTTTATATCAGCTGAAGTATTCTGATAACGGAATAACAGGGGAAGATGATGTTGATGAATTATCTGATCAAAAATTATAAAGAGAGGTGAGAATATGTCAGAAGAGGGTTTGGAGGTACAGCAAAGTTATCCATTAAATGAAAAACTTAAGGAGTTTTTTTGGGGCGGCTGGTGTATGCAGACAATGTGGAACTTTGAACGTCAGATGAATACTGCATTCATGTGGGGAATGTCCAATACGATTGACCGCATTTACAATACACCAGAGGAAGATGCAAAACGGAAGCAGGCCTATAAAAGACATCTTCAGTTTTTTAATATTACACCTCAATTTGGTTCGTTTGTATTGGGACTTAGTGCAGCAATGGAGGAAGAATATGCAACTGATCCTGATGGACTTGATCCTAAAATGATTAATGCTGTCAAAGTGGCTCTTATGGGACCGCTGTCGGGTATTGGTGATTCGCTATTCCAAGGGACAATTAGATTGATAGCAATGAGTATAGGTATTTCATTCGCACAACAGGGTTCAATATTAGGACCTGTTTTAGCCATGATTATATCCTTTGGCACAAGCTTTCCCATTACATGGTATGGTGGTAAATTGGGATATCTCAATGGACAAAAATATCTGCAGCAGATTTCAAAAAGCAATCTGATGGATAAGGTTATGTACGGATGCAGCATTGCCGGTCTGATGGTTATTGGGGGTATGGTTGCTAGTTTGGTTGATGTAACTACTCCCTTGGCATTTGGCAAGGCCTTTAAACTACAGGTAGTACTCGACGGGATTTTCCCCAAGATGATACCATTGGCGTTAACAGGGATTATGTTTTATTTCGTAAAAAAGGGTGCTAAACCGATGGTGGTTATTTTATCATGTTTTATAGTTGGGATCGTGTTAAATTACTTTAAGATTCTAGCGATATAGAGAGGGGATAATGATGGTTAATATACATGAGGTTATAGGAAATATTTATAAAGACAGGAGAATTAAGACGGTTAATTTTGTGGGATGCGGAGGCTCACTAGCTTGTTTTTATGCACCATATTACTACATTAAAAGAGAATCTGATACAATTTCAACTAGTTATACCACCTCAAATGAGTTTGTTCATGATACACCTAAGTTTATAAATGAACATAGTATAGTTGTGGTAGCTTCAAGAGGGGGCAATACACCTGAAACTATAGAAGCCGCTATGACAGCTAGAGAACTTGGAGCATTAGTAATTGGTTTGACCTATAAAGAAAACACAGAGTTGGAGAGAAATGTAGACTATATTGTACAATTTAATGGTGATGATGATGCAATCATTGAAGAAAATAAAGACGTATATGCTTTAAAGATAGCATATGAGGCATTGCATTTTGCAGGAAATAATGACACTTATGATCAAATGTGTGAGGCTACCAATAAACTTAATGATATAATTGTTAAAGCAAAGAAAGAGATCATACCTGAGGCAGTTAAATTCAGTATTGATTTTAATGATGATAATATTGTTTACACGATAGGCAGTGGGACAGCGTGGGCAATTGCTTATCAGGAAACAGTCTGTACTTTTCTAGAATCGCAATGGATAAATTCCGGTACCATTCATTCCGGAGAGTTTTTCCATGGACCCTTTGAAATCACCGATCCGGACACTGCATTTTTTATGATGATGTCGACAGGGGCGACAAGGGAACTGGATGAAAGGGCGATCAGATTCTTAAAGAAATATAACAAACACTTTGCCGTTATTGATGGAAAACAATACGGTATGGATGATTTGGGCAAAGTAAGTGGCTATTATGACGCCCTGTTCTGCAGTTCAGTGGTTGGTGTATATAATAAACTGTTGGCAGATATGCGGAACCATCCATTAAATAAACGTAAATATATGTGGAAGTTTGACTATTAAGGTTGTTGTTTTTTAACTAATCCTAATCTTAGAAGGAACAATAAGTTATAATACTTGTTCCTTCTATCTTATGATTTTGTTTAATATCTAGTTCGCATGTGTTTAAACAGTATGGCAAGCATAAGGATTAAAGTTAAAGAGTGCCAAGTGGCATTTGCTTTTTAGCGCACTTTTATTAGTTTGGTATGGTATAGGAATCATTTGTATGATCCAGATTAACATGTTTAAGTACATAAGGTAGGGTTTAATAGCTACAGCTAATGAAGAAGTATCATTGGCTGCTTTATTTTTTACTTACATGAATTTTATGTATTTTTATATTCAATTGGTAGAACAATGTATATGTACGCATGGATTAGTGCGTTGATGCAAGAGTATACTATTGATATTTAAAGTAAAATCAAGTATATAGCAGCAATTACCGCTTAATATCATAGAAACGGTTATAATCCGCTAGATTAAATGATATTTGTGATATTGATATGTTATATAAAACGTGTTATACTATCTTGCGTTCTAAAAATATAATTATTATAGAGGGATAGCATGTTCAATAAAATTAAGCGGATACTTATTGGTCCGCCACTTAAAAATGAGGCTATACAAGGCGAAAAATACGGTGTTCTATGGGGCCTTCCCATATTGGCCAGCGATGCTATTTCATCGGTAGCATATGCCATAGAAGAGATTCTTCTGGCGTTGATACCGGTTTTAGCATTTGCTTCATATCACTATATGCTTTTGATATGTGGGATGATTTTAAGTCTGCTTGTGATACTTGTTTTTTCTTATTCACAGACAATAGAAAAGTATCCAAACGGCGGTGGTGCTTTTGTAGTAGCTTCAGATAATCTGGGCAGAACCGCAGGGGTTACGGCAGGTGCCGCTCTTGCTGTCGACTACATATTAACTGTAGCCGTTAGTGTTTCTTCAGGTGTTGAACAATTAACATCGGCTTTCACGGTTTTAAAGCCGTATACGGTTCCGATATGTGTCGGACTGGTACTCTTACTTATGCTTGGAAATTTAAGAGGGTTAAGGGAATCCTCACGTATTTTCGGGATGCCTACCTATGCATTCATTTTAGGCATAATTGTCATGATATTTGCAGGTTTTATAAAAATTAAGTCGGGTTATGTTCCTGATACCCCATCTATAAAAGCTACTGGAACAGTCTCGATGTTTTTAATCTTGCGTGCTTTTTCTAACGGTTGTTCCGCATTAACGGGGGTAGAGGCGGTAAGTAATGCCGTACCTAACTTTAAGGAGCCTTCTGTAAAGAATGCAAAAAAGGTTCTGTTCCTGCTTGGGATTTTTGTGGTGATTACATTCTCCGGGGTTGCGACTCTGGTCAGCATGTACCACATTGTTCCCGGTAATAGTGCCGTTATAATCCAGCTGGCAGAAAAGATATTCGGCAGGAATTTTGCATTTTATTATGTGACTGTGACTACATTTATTATATTAATAATAGCATCTAACACGGCGTATGCAGGTTTTCCACTGTTAATGTCTGTAATGGCTAAATCGGAATATGTGCCGCGCAGGCTGGGCATGAGAGGAGACCGGCTTAGCTATTCTAACGGTATAGTTACGCTTTCCGTAGTTGCTATCGCACTTATAGTGATCTTTAAGGCGAGGGTTAAATCTCTTATAGGGTTATATGCTATCGGAGTCTTTATATCGTTTACGCTTTCACAGACGGGAATGTTCAAGAAGTGGCATAAAGAGAAGGGCAAGAGCCGAAAGGCAAAGGCTGCTATTAATGGCATCGGTGCGATTGCTACGTTGGCGGTTGTTGTTATAATCAGTTTTACAAAATTCAGCGAGGGTGCATGGGCTGTTATAATAGTACTGCCGATTGCAGTATGGTTGATGTTGCAGATAAAGAAGCATTATGAGGCGGTGGCAGACCAACTAAGAATAAATGAAGAGGATATAGGAACAGATGAAATAAGGGGTAATTATAATAACATCAGGGTTATAGTGCCCATTGAAAGTGTTAATAGATCAAGTGTTCAGGCACTAAGATATGCGCAGTCCATATCCAAGAATGTAGTGGCTTTTAATGTTTCTATTGATGAAGAAGGGGCGGCAAAAGTAAAAAGAAAGTATGATATGTTAAATATAAGCATACCGTTGGTTGTGCAGTATTCACCCTACAGGCAGATTGTCGAGCCGCTGCTTAAATTTATAGATTCAGAGGAGTATAACTACAAAAAAGGTGAAATAATAACTGTGATATTACCTCAGTTTATAGTTACTAAGAACTGGCATCAGATACTCCATAACAGGACACGTGTGTTTGTTGAAAAGCAGCTTCTCAAATACAAACATATCGTTGTGGCAACAATGCCTTATCAATTAACAAGGTAACGGATTCTAGAGTTTGAATTATATACCAGGTATGGTATAACAGATATAAAGTGATTATGCATATGGGGGTATAGTTTATGGAAAGGATTAAGCTGGATGATTTTACACGTTTTAAATTTCTGTCTGATCTGAAGTACTCACCAGACGGCAGACATGCCGGATTTGTTGTTCATAGGTTGGATCTTGAGGATAATAAGTATCTATCCAATATATGGATATATAATGTGGATGGGGATGGATATTTTCAACTCACCTCGTTTGATGAGGAAAACGGGTATGAGTGGTTGAATGATGACACCATATTGTTCACCGGGAACAGGAACCCTAAGGATAAGAAGAGGCTGGAAAATGGAGAGCCTATAACGCGGTTATATGAGATAAGCATACATGGCGGTGAGGCCACGGAGATTTCGAGCATAAACATGAAGGTTACAGCCGTACTGCCGGCCCGCGAGAAACTCTATTTGTTTACCGCCCAATTCAGTCCTTATGAGAAAAACCTTGACGATTTGAGCGATGAAGACAAGAAAGACGAACTGAAGAAAAGGAAAGAAGAGAAGGATTACCAGATCTTAGACGAGATACCCTTTGTAGCCAATGGCGAAGGATATACAAATAAAGTGAGGAACAGGCTATATGTCTATAAGGACGGGGATATTTCACCTGTAACCGATGAATATACCAATGTAGAGGTAGTTAATTTAAATGAAGATAAGACCATGGCTGTGCTATGCACCCGGACTTATAAGGATAAGATGCCGCTTAAAAATGACGTTTATCTTTATGATATTGATTCAGGGAAACTAAAGAAACTAAACAGCGATAACGAGTTATCTCATGATTATGCGGAGTTTATCGATAACAGCAGCGTGATTGCCGTAGCGTCTGATATGAAGAGATTTGGTGTCAATGAAAATCATAAATTTTATTTGTATGACACGGGATCGGGAAGACGTACCCTTATGACACCGGATCTGGACATGAGCTTGTTCGACGAGGTGGGAAGTGACTGCAGGTACGGAGATAACGTGCCGTTTGCTGTAGATGACGGGTATCTTTACTTTACGGCCATGGACAGATTTAATTCTAATTTGTACAGGACTGATAAAGATGGCAACATAGAGAAAATAATAAATGCGGCGGGTTCACTGGACGGTTTTGACGTAAAGAACGGCAATATTATTTATATTGCATTCAGAGACCGCAAAATTGATGAGCTGTACAAACAGGATGAGGGCAGCGAGGTACAAATCACTAAGTTTAATGAGTGGCTGCCCAATGAAAGATATCTGCAAAAGCCGGAGCGATTGGAAGTAGAGACTAAGCCGGGAGTGACAATAGACGGATGGGTTATAAAGCCCGTAGACTTTGATGTAGGCAGTAAATATCCGGCTATACTGGATGTTCACGGCGGTCCCAAGACGGCGGACGGGGATATATATTTCCACGAGATGCAGTACTGGGCATCACACGGATATTTTGTTTTATTTTGCAATCCGCGTGGTAGCGACGGAAGAGGCAATGAATTTGCGGATATCAGAGGTAAGTACGGAACGATTGATTACGATGACTTGATGAAATTCACTGATAGTGTCTTGGAAAAGTACAATAATATAGATAAGAACAGGTTGGGTGTTACTGGGGGTTCTTACGGCGGGTTTATGACCAACTGGATTATAGGTCATACAGACAGGTTTAAAGCAGCGGCGTCGCAGCGCAGCATATCTAATTGGGTATCTGACTTTGGTACCACTGATATAGGTTTTTATTTTAATCCCAATGAGGTAGGCGGCAATCCCTGGAATAACATTGATAAGTATTGGGAGCATTCTCCGCTGAGGTATGCGGATAAGGTTAAGACGCCTACACTTTTCATTCATTCCGATGAGGATCACAGGTGCTGGATGGGTGAGGGACTGCAGATGTTTACGGCGCTGAAGTATTTTGGTGTGGAATCACGTCTGTGCCTGTTCCATGGTGAAAACCATGAGCTTTCGCGTAGCGGTAAACCTAAACACAGGATAAGAAGGTTAAAGGAAATAACCGAGTGGTTTGATTCGCATCTTAAATAAAAAATTTAATAGTCGGTGCCCTGCTGATTTGCACAGCAGGGCATTGACTTTATTTTGGGCTGCAATTATAATCAAATTTAGTATATTTTTGCAGATGCCTTTTCGTCGGTATGATTTCAGGGGGGTAATATATGATTAAGAAACTTATGAAGTACTACAAGCCGCATATGGGGCTTTTTATATTGGATCTTGTGTGTGCCGTTTTGATTGCGGCAGCAGATTTGGTATATCCCATGGTGTCCCGGGAACTTATAAACAAGGTGATACCCCAGGGGAATACATCGGTGATTTTTAGAATTGGCGGGATATTGTTCATAATATACTTCGTCAGGATGATACTACAATATATTGTGGGCTATTACGGCCATCTTATGGGTGTTATGATGGAGTATGATATGAGGAAAGAAGCATTTTCCCATATAATGGACTTATCTTTTGACTTCTTTGACAATACCCGAACAGGACATATCATGTCAAGAGTGGTAAATGATCTGAATGATATCACCGAAATGGCTCATCACGGGCCGGAGGATCTTATAATTTCCACTATAAAAATAATCGGTGCGTTTATTCTTCTATGCACCATAAACATAAAGCTTACTCTTATAATATTTGCTATCATGCCTCTGGTACTTTATTTTATGGTGATGTACAATTTCAAGTTGGAGCATTCTTTTCGTAAGTTTAGGGAGAAGCTGGCAGATGTAAATGCCGGCCTGGAAAGCTCAATATCGGGTATAAGAGTGGTAAAGTCATTCACCGCAGAGAACAGGGAACGGACTAAGTTCGATAAGGGAAATGAGACTTTTAAACAGGCCAGGGGGGAAACTGTTAAGTATATAGGTATATTTGATTCCGTGTCTGAATTCCTTTCCAATATGGTTATAGTGATAACAATAGTATCAGGTGGGTACTTTGTCTCAAACAGCATTATAAATGCCGGAGATTTTGTTGCGTACATCATTTACATAGGACAGTTTTTACAACCGCTCAATACCTTTGTACGTTTTACGGAGATGTATCAGCAGGGTATGGCGGGTTTTAAAAGATTTCAGGAGCTGCTGTCGGTGCAGCCGACAGTGGTGGATAAGCCGGACGCTAGGGAGCTGGGCAATGTAAAAGGTGATGTTGAGTTTGATGACGTATGCTTCAGTTATGATGAGGGTGAAAGTGTGCTCGCGGGAATAAATCTTAAGGTACGGGCAGGGGAGACGATAGCCATTGTGGGGCCGTCAGGTGCCGGCAAGACAACACTTTGCAGCTTAATGCCACGGTTTTATGATGTGGAAAGCGGCAGCGTCAAGATTGACGGCGCAGATATAAGGGATGTCACATTGAATTCATTAAGGAGTAGTATCGGTATTGTGCAGCAGGACGTGTTCTTGTTTCCCGGCAATATAAAGGATAACATAGCCTACGGATGTCCGGATGCCGGCGACGAGGATATCATAAAGGCGGCTAAGCTTGCTAATGCCCATGATTTTATTATGGAGATGCCAAATGGTTATAATACCTATATAGGCGAGAGGGGTGTTATGTTGTCCGGTGGCCAGAAACAGCGGATTTCCATAGCGCGTATGTTTTTAAAAAACCCCAGGATTTTGATACTGGACGAGGCGACCTCATCTCTTGATACGTTGAGTGAGGCCATAATACAGGAGTCACTGGAGCGGCTTGCCCAGAACAGGACGACCTTCATAATTGCGCATAGGCTTGCAACCATAAGGAAGGCCAAACGCATAATCGTGCTGACCGAGAACGGCATAGTAGAAGAGGGAAGCCATGAGGAGCTTATAGCTAACAAGGGACTTTACCATAAGCTTTATAATTCACAGTTTGAGTCACTGCTGACGCATTGATTAATTTACAGATTACATTTTTTGAATATCCACGGAGCGCCTAGGGTGAACCACAATCCAGATAGAAAGTACCTTACTGCATATCCTATATTTCCATATGGTAGGACGGCACGCAGCCCGAAGTATAACGGCAGGAATACCGCAATACCTATGAAATATTTAAGTATATTTTTATTAAATGTGTTTGGCTTGGGCTGATACCCTATAAAGTCCTCATCGGTGAAGAAGCCAATGAGTATGCCGGCCAACATCGGCATGTATTTAAAATTATCATGGTGTGGAAACAATATTAGTAATACTATAGGAATGAGCACGGAAGCGGCTATTTTTGCGGGGTAGTTGTGCAGCCTTAGATGGTTTACGCGTTCAGTAAAGGCCAGGCCGGCGTACGCTACGATCATACCGATGGCCGCGCCTCCCGCAACGTCGGCGGGCCAGTGTACCCCAAGATACAGTCGGGAAAGTGACACCAGCAGGATAGCGGCAAGGCTTGTCCAATAAAGCCAAGGCCTGCCGAAATATCCCATCAGATATCCCCATAGGGAAGCTGTGCTTTGGGCATGGCCGCTGGGGAATGAATAACCGCCTGCAGTGGCACGCGGCAGAGTCCTTATGCTGGGATAGTCGAATGGCCGCTTTATCTTTACAATCTCCTTTAACAGTACGTTTATATACATAGACAAAAGAACAGAGACGCCCAGGCCTAGACCCGCTTTTTTGTCCTTGCCCCAGTATATGGCTGGAATCACGATAAAAAAGAATGCCTCGCTGCCCATACTTGTCAAAGCTAGAAACAATGCATCCAGCACTGGATTATGTATAGACTGTATGAAATTTATTATTTCCATTTGAATCTCCACTGCATATACCTCCTTGCATTTTAGTATAACATATCTTTTTCTCATAAGAAAAAAGAAAGGGGGCAGTTGCCTGCCCCCTGTGACTAACTCAATCTATTTCGTATCTCTTGTTATACCAATTCTTCACCACCTGGGTTAAAGTAACATAGCCCAGCAAAATCAAAGCAAGGAATCCCCAATATGCCATAGGGAGCTTTACAAATCCAAAGGCGGAGCCTAGAGGCGAATAAGCTAAAACAGCGCCTAGGCACACAACTGCGATTGAAGTTATCATAAGCGGCCGGCTAGCCCTGCTTTGAATAAACGGGATCTTATTTGTCCTTATCACATGAATGATAAGCGTCTGCGTAAACAAAGACTCAACAAACCACCCCGCCTGAAACAGCGCGGGATTATTTCCCGCTGAAAATACAAACAACATAATGAAATAGGTTATATAATCAAATATTGAGCTGATCGGCCCTATATGCATGATATATCTTTTAATGTCATCTACCGCCCATTTCCTCGGCCGCTTAATCCATTCCTCATCTACAGAATCGGTAGGCAGAGCCGTCTGGGATATATCATATAGTAGGTTGTTTGCTAAAACCTGAATAGGGAGCATAGGCAAAAACGGCACAAAAATGCTCGCCCCGAGTAAACTGAATATATTACCAAAGTTGGAGCTGCCGGTCATCTTAATATATTTGATAATATTGCCGAATACCCTTCTGCCCTCCAGAATACCTTCTTCAAGTACGAGCAGGTTGTTCTCCAGCAGTATTATATCCGATGATTCCTTTGCTATATCGACTGCCGTATCAACGGATATCCCTACATCCGCTGTTTTTAGTGCGGGGGCATCGTTTATGCCGTCACCCATAAACCCGACCACATGGTCTTTACTCTGCAAAGCTTTTATTATCCTTTCCTTATCCATGGGCGATAGCTTCGCGAATATTGAAACCTCCTCGGCCGCTTCAGCCAGTTCTCCATCGCTCATTGCATCTATATCACTGCCAAGAAGTACCTTATCCGCCGGTAAATTAACCTTCTCGCATACCTTTTTAGCTACGATATCATTGTCGCCGGTTAGCACCTTAACCTCTACATTGTATTTGTGGGCCTTAGCAATAGCATCCGCCGCGGTATCCTTAGGCGGATCAAGAAAAGCCAGGAAACCAAGCAGAGTAAGGCCGCTCTCATCGTCTATAGAATATTCATTCCTGCTGTCATCGAATATCCGGTAAGCTACGGCAATGACCCTGAAGCCATCATCATGCAGGTTGTCTATAATACCGCTTATATTGCTGTCCATCTTGCCCAGGAATGGTTCCGTGCCTTCCTTTGTCTCATATTTATTGCAAAGGCCGAGGACCTCCTCAATAGCACCCTTGCATATCAGCACATGCTCATTTCTTTTATTTTTTACAACCACAGACATTCTCTTTCTCATAAAATCAAAGGGGATTTCATCTATCTTTAAGTATTTATGTTCAATGTTAGAATAATACTCCTCGTCATTTCTGTGGCTCAGTATGGCGCTGTCCATCACATTTCTTAAACCGGTCTGATAAAAACTATTTATAAATGCATATTTTAAAACCCTATCTGAATCAACTCCGTATATATTTAAATATTTCTCCAAAACAACTTTTCCGGCTGTTATGGTTCCTGTTTTATCAGTACACAAAACATCCATTGCTCCAAAATCCTGTATGGCATTAAGCTTTTTTACAATCACCTTTTTCTTTGCCATGGATAATGCTCCCTGCGAAAGGTTTACGGTCACTATCATGGGAAGCATCTCCGGTGTGAGTCCAACCGCTACGGCTATTGCAAATAAAAATGCATCAAACCAATTCCCTTTAGTAAATCCGTTGATAAGAAATACAACCGGTGCCATAATGAAGATCAGCTTTATCATGAGCCATGTATAGTCGTTTATACCTTTATCAAAACTAGTCATGGGCCTTTCACCGGTGGTTGTCTTTTTGGCTAACCGGCCGAAATAGGTATCTTTCCCTGTGGTGAGCGCAATAGCAATGGCTGTACCGCTCTCCACATTAGTACCCATAAAGCACATATTGGGGTTTTCCAAATCATTTTTCCACGTGCCCTCCGTTATGTTCTTTTCTACGGGAAGCGATTCACCGGTGAGGGCCGATTGGTTTACAAACAAATCCTTGGATGTGACCAGCTGCACATCCGCCGGAATCATATCACCCGAAGATAAATGAATGATATCACCGGGGACGATCATCTTTAATGGTATTTCCTTTTGTACCCCATTCCTTATGACGGTCGCCGTTGTGGTTATCATAGATTTTAGTTTTCCTGCGGATTCATCCGCCTTCATCTCCTGAACAAACTGTAATACTACGCCTAGCGCAACCATAATAACCATTACCACAGCTGCGCTTATATCGCCGGTGATATAAGAAATAACTGCGAGTACAATAAGAAGGAGGATCAAAGGGTTTTTAAAGTTTTCGAAAAGCCGTGCAAAGATTGATTTATTTACTTTCCCGCCGACCTCATTAAATCCATAATCATCAAGTCTTTTTTCTGCTTCTTCCTCTGTTAATCCGTCAAGTGAAGTGTTAAGCTTTTTTAATATAGGGTTAACTATATCAGAGTTTATATTATCCGTTAATTTTTTCAAAACCATAACAATACCTCCTCAGGTATTGTCATCCAAGCAGTGAAACCATGGAAGCGGACACCACTGTCGGGATGACAAATATTATTATTACCATGTAAGGTTGTTTGTATTTACTGCCTGCAGGTCCATCGTCCATAGTTTTCACCTCTCTTTTAAAATAAGTAATCGGCTATTTATTAATATGCCCACTAAAAAAGACCATAATAAATAAAAGGTTCATGTTTGTACTTTAACCTTTCCAAAACCTATTATTTAATATATAAATTTTGACCGGGGTAGTTTTGCATATAGCATTAATTTATGGGACCATGGGGAAATGATTTAAAGAAAGCATATATCACGCAGGCACAAGGAACAGAGCAGGGAAAAGTATGCCTTGTTATACATGTGATATATACACTTACCGCCACAGCCCTTATTACAGCCAGACTCCATTCCTGTCACCTCCGTAATATAATGAAAAGATAAAAAGCCCTCGTCAAACTTGAGTGTATGACGAAGGCATTATAATCAATACTTTCTCGTTCAAGTTTTGGCTCAGCAAGGCCATGAAATTGCATTAGATAAGGCCTTCTTTGTTCGGCCAAACCTGCTTGCCGGGTCAGGGTGTTTCCACTCTTTTTCGGTAGCAATCCGTATCCTTGCAGTAACCTCACCTACCGAGGTCTTATTAAGTTTATATTATTATATTATACTTAATATCCATTGTATGTCAACAGTTTTAAAAAAATTTATCCTCTGATTATATATTACAGTGTCTGGCCAATGTGCTCATCCAACTGTGCAGGCTGTCATAGTAGCTGCCATGGTCCGGCCCGCCGTAGCCCGCATCCGCAATGAACCTCGCGCATTTGTCGGCATCGGGGAGCGTGCTTTGGGCCTGGCAGTACTTGAGATAATCGATAAGAAGTGAGTAGCGGGGGTTTACGATAAAGAATTTGCCATATCCCTCGGCGTGTTTCATCATACCCTCGAATTTAGCCCATTTTCCTATGCCTTTACCGACGTTGCTGGGTGGATTTGATGGGTTGGTATATATGATGTTAGACCAGTTTTGATTGTTTCTTTGAAGTTTGCCTGATGCCCAGCCGGATTCTCCTCCCCATTGTGCTAATATCATATTGACTGGTAGGCCGTAACAGATAGAGGCGGCATAACTTGCCGCATATCCGAAACATTCAGCAAAGGCTTCGACATTGCCCTGACCTGCGGGGTTAGGGTTAATGTCAACATAGATATCGCCGCTGTTATCCCGGCATTTTATTGAAAGCTTAGGGATCGATTGTGCCATAAGATATAACCTCCTTTACAATATTTTGCTTATGGTCAGATAAATATATAGCCACGCATCGCGTATTATATCCTTTATATATAATATTTCGTTATGATAAATTTGATCCGCACTTTAGAATAGTTTCTTGCATGTAGTTATTTAAGGATATTCTATGTAGGAATTCTATAATTTGCTTGACTGGACAAAAGTATAATGTTAAGATAAAAGCGGCAGAAAAAGCAAAGCACTTATCAGATTTTGTCCAAATTATAAGAGAAAGGTCGATGTAAAATGATTAGTTTCTTCTTGTGTTTGGCTATTTTGATCGGTGGTTATTTCATGTATGGTAAGTTCATTGAGAAAACGTTTGCTCCCGATGACCGTGAAACACCTGCCGTTAAAATCAACGATGGCGTTGATTATGTGGTCATGCCGCAATGGAAACTGTTTTTGGTTCAGTTACTTAATATTGCGGGACTGGGACCGATTTTCGGTGCGATGCAGGGTGCACTCTGGGGTCCTGTGGTATTCCTGTGGATTACCTTTGGTACCGTGTTTGCCGGCGGTGTACATGATTATTTTTCCGGTATGCTGAGCGAACGCAACGACGGTGTTTCCGTATCTGAGGTAACCGGTATTTATCTTGGCGGTACCATGAAAAACGTAATGCGTGTATTCTCCGTGATACTTTTGGTAATGGTTGGCACCGTGTTTGCGGTGGGTCCGGCCGATCTGATTGTTACCTTATTTAAAAATGGTAATATCGGCGGCATATGGGCAAACAACACATTTTGGCTTATTGTTATTTTATCTTATTATTTCATAGCAACATTTCTTTCTATCGATAAAATCATTGGCAAGCTTTATCCTGTTTTTGGCTTTTGCTTGATAGTCATGGCAATAGGTGTAGGCATGGGCCTCTTTACACACCCAGCGTTTAACATCCCTGAAATATGGAGTCATTTTTATAATATGCATCCTGAGGGAACACCTGTTTGGAGTGTAATGTTTATTACGGTGGCCTGCGGAGCAATATCTGGTTTCCACTCCACACAGTCACCTCTAATGGCACGCTGTATGAAGAGTGAGAAGCAGGGACATTTTGTATTTTATGGTGCAATGGTAGCCGAAGGCATCATAGCACTCATATGGGCAGCAGCCGGCTGCTCGATTTATGCGGTCACAGGCGGCCTTAATACAGGCCTGGATGCGGCTTTGGCAAACGGCCAGTCCGCTGCGATCTATGATGTCTGCATTAAAACGATGGGCTCGGTCGGCGTTGTTCTGGCTATGCTCGGTGTCATCGCCTGTCCTATTACTTCTGGAGATACGGCGTTTCGTTCTGCCCGCCTTGTTATTGCAGATTGGTTTCATATTGACCAGAATGATGTTAAGAAACGTTTTGTCCTTTGTGTTCCGCTGCTTCTGGCAGGCGCGATTATCAGCAGGTTGGATTATGCGATTATCTGGCGTTACTTCAGCTGGTCAAACCAGACACTGGCTATGATCGTTTTATGGGCGGCGGCCATGTACCTCTTCTTTGAAAAGAAGAACTACTGGATTGCAGCATTGCCCGCAACATTTATGAGTGCTGTTTCCGCAACATATTTTGTCTATGCGAAAGAGTGCCTAAATCTTGGTACATCATTTGCTTATCCAATCGGTATTATTTTTGCCGCTTTATTACTTGGCATTTTCCTGTACACGATTAAAAAGCGTGATGTACACCCGGATTATAGTACACTAGCTAGGTAATGGCAGAAACTTAACAATTATGCATGCAAAACAGGGACCGCTGTGTTTTAGTGGTCCCTGATCTGTCATGGTATGCTTTCATATTTGAGGAGGAATAGCAAATGTTTTTTAAGCCAACCGGGCTTAGTAAGACAAAATTCAGCGATACTGCGTTAAAAGCGGATAAAAAAACCTGCAAGGCATACGATTCCTGTGGGATAGGGCAAAAAGCGATTTATTTGAGCAGCATTTTTTTAAGCCGCCGCTTTTATGTTCCTTTTTCTTCTGTAAAGCGTGTTTATAAAAAGGTTGCCATGAGCAAAGGAGGATTTACCGGCAAGGGAGCTTTCGGTTCAGTCTCGTATGTTGTAGTTGAATATGACAATAAAAAGATTGAGTGCAGCTTTAAATTTGAGAAGAATTTAGACATGATGCTTGCTGCCATTAAGCGGGAGCACCCGGAAATAAAGACTGTGTCTGCCGAAGCAGAAAAGAGAATAAAAAAAGCTGAGGCAAAGGAAAGGGCAAGATTTAAAAAGAATTTATCTCCACAGGCATCTCGTTCGGTGGATGAGTTAGAGCGGGCAAAGAATTACCTTGATAAGCGGCCGGAGCTTTCACAAAAACTTTCTGCTGCAAGCAAGGCGAAGCGTGTAAGCTCCAACACCTCTTTTACCTATAAATGGATCGCGGTTGCCATTACACTGGCCGGCATCGTCGCGGCAGTTTATGGGATATACCAAATGGTTACAAAGCAGGGATCTTTCGGGATATATTTCTTGCTTATCGGCCTGGCCGCTATATTTATGTTTGCAGGTATCTCCGTTCAGCCCACCGCCCGTCAAAACCGCAAAGAGGTTGATGCGGGGCTGGAAAAGGCGCGCATGGATATGGAAGATTATCTGGAGGATTACAAAGATTTCCCGCTGCCTGCTCGCTACGCACACCCGGCTGCTTTGGCAAGGATGATTCGCAGTATAAAGGAGGGGCGCAGCGAGACCATTTTGCAATCATATGAGGATCTGAAAGACGGACTTAAGGCATTGAACTCGGACGTACAGGTAAGCCGGGAGGAATATGATGAGGTGGTTGCAATAAAACCGATGTTCCTTATAGAAGATTATCAATAAAAACGTATTTGAAACGTTAGCAAAGAAGATCAAGGTGAGTATTTTGTATGAGTTCTTAAAAGAAGAGAATATAGATGATGGCATCTTAGATGACATCCGCTCATTTAGCGAGTCGCACCCGGTATCACCCGGGATTAAGAGCCGTATCCCGCACCCTCGGTATCCATATTACGGTAAGGAGATCTGGGAAGAAGCAATAACCGCACTGCTTTGTGGTGAGAACCTGCTACTTGTTGGCAGTAAGGCAACCGGCAAAAATGTTTTGGCGGAAAATCTGGCCATGGTATTTTCACGACCGTTATGGAGTGTTTCTTTTCATATAAATATGGATGCCGCTTCTCTCATAGGGACGGATACCTTTGAGGGAGGCACGGTCAAATTCCGCCCGGGTCCGATTTACCAATGTTCGCGCTACGGAGGGTTTGGTGTACTGGATGAAATAAATATGGCAAAAAATGAAGCACTGGCCGTAATGCATTCCGTTCTTGATTTCCGTCACATCATCGATGTACCCGGCTATGGCCGGATGGAGGCGGACTCTGCAACCCGCTTTATCGTCACTATGAATTACGGTTACGCCGGTACGCGTGAACTTAACGAGGCCTTGGCATCACGCTTTGTGGTTATTCAGATGCCGCCCATTTCATGTGAAAACCTGCAAAAACTTTTGCACAGGGAATTTCCCACATTAAAAGAAAAAGGAGTGCAGCAGTTCTCCGCGTTATTTCTGGACCTGCGGAAGAAGTGTGAGAATGCCGAAATTTCTTCAAAGGCCCTGGATCTTCGTGGACTGCTGGCGGCTGTGCGCATGATGCACTTTGGGCTGGATGTCGGTCGGGCGTTGGATATGGGCCTTACAAATAAAGTGTTCGACAGCTATGAACGTGGCCTGGTCCGCGATGTAATTTCGTCGCGCGTTCCGGCACATCTCAAGCGCAACCGTTTATTCTCGGACTGATGAAAATGCATATACAAAGTTATAATGGGGAGCAGAGGCGGGCGTGCAACCAGATATGGACCGCTGCCGGTGTATATGATTTTGATCCGCAGTTTATGGCATTTGATATGGATGGCGCACCTGATCTTTATATGAACTGTATTGTGGGATTGGCGCACAAATGGTATGGAGAAGAAATGCTTAAGACTTTGTTTTCTAAGTGGACGGGTGATGGCCGGCAAGCAATGTTTGATGACCTGGCCTGGCTGTCTTTAGAAAATGCTCTTTATGAGCGTGAACTTCCTGTGCGTCCCGTATTAGAGGAATTGCGGTTTTTACACGCCAAAGAATTTTTTGCTCAGGAATACCGGCTTTCCCGTCAGGAGTGGATGTCTAAAAACCAGCTTGTTTATACCTTACAGGCGGCTCGGTGGCAGCGTGTGTTGGGAAAGCCGCCTTTAGTACAGTCTGTAAGGGCAAAAAACTTAGATGCTGCCCTGGCCTTGAGCGGTACGTTGAATGGGCCGGACTTGTCTGCGGCCATACTTAGGGTTTTTCATGATTATTTTCATTTTAATGGAACACCCTGGGTGCGGCAGCCTTTCAAGCTGCACTTCAGTGAAAAGTGGGTGCCGTTTTTAACAAAGGTAATGCCAATAGAGATTCAACGTACTGATAATTTGTCTGTCAGAACTTTAAGAGAAACACAGCAGGATGGCAGGGCATCCCCGGCCGGTGCACTGCATGCAAAGCTTCATTTACAAGAGGAAGAGCAAACGGATCGCGAGTATATAGAAGATTGTTTTGGGAGGTCGTTGTATTCGCCGAAGGAACTAAATATGATGGAGCAGCAGCTTTGCACGGATAATCATTCCGGATGCCATCTTTGGTTTACAGACGGTGTTCCCACAAAGGGCGGCTGCCACAGCCGAGAATCTGAACACCTTGCCCAGCAGGCGGCAATGCAGGCGAGGCGAAATCGGGATATTTATGAAAAAAATTTGGAGATAAACCGCAGCGCTATTATTCGTTTGGCCGGGCAAATCCGCAATTGTATGCTTATCCAGCAGCAGCCGGAGGAGATACAGGCACGTAGCGGACGCTTGGATGTTGGCCGTGTTTGGCGTGAACCCTTGCTCGGGGACTCATGTGTATTTTTGTACCGGGATGTTGAGGAACATCCGGGCTTCTCAGTGGATCTTATGCTGGATGCATCCGCATCCCGCCTGCATTGCCAGGAGACGGTCGCGGCGCAGGGGTATATCTTAGCTGAGAGCCTCCGGCTTTGCGGCATTGCGGTCCAGGTGACCAGCTTTTGCAGCCTGCGCGGCTACACGGTTCTTCGGGTTTTAAAACCATATAGCTTAAAACATGCAAACCGGGAAATTTTCCGCTACTTTGCAGCCGGATGGAACCGCGATGGCCTGGCACTGCGGGCTGCCGGAGAACTGATGAAGGGCGGACCAAAGAAAAAACACCTTCTTCTGCTTTTGACAGATGCAAATCCAAACGACAGCCATAGGATTCCACCTGGGAATAAATATCCGTTTGGCCGGGACTATGGAGGTGAGCAGGGGGTTCAAGACACCGCTGCGGAAGTTCATGCACTGTGCAGAAGGGATATTCGTGCTGCAGCAGTTTTTATGGGTGAGAATAGCAGTGTGCCGGCAGCCAAAGATATCTTTGGCAAGGACCTGGTACGCATTCGTCGTATAGACCAGCTCGCAGCGGCGGCAGGCCGGCTTATCTGCACAGAAATCATGGAGCTTTCGGATGATTAATTAAATACAATCAAAAAAAAGACTCGGTTAAATGTTCCGAGTCTTTTCTTTTCAAATCATAGATTCAACATATTCATATTAATGTTGAATTTTCAACATAATTAATTTATTGTGTATTGTCTACAGGATGGTTATGTGAAATAATTAACATGGATACTAAAATAGATGGGAGGAGAAACGGATGATTAAATTAACACCGGAACAACAGTCTGTCTATGATGGCAGTAAAGGAGAGACCACGGCAAAGATCCTAAAAACCCTTATGCTGTACGGGGAGATTTATGGTGCCGACAAGATGGTTGATGTGACAAGTAAGTATGGTCATACGGTTTATAGCTATGGATTAAAGACCCTGGAGAGCGTACTGGATATCTTTGAAGAGTTAATTGAAGGGAACGTGGAGTTTAAACAGAAGTTTACGGCGGACCCCAGGCCATTGGATCCAAACGTGCCGGCGGATATAACGCAGCAGCTGGTTTTTACGCACTATATGTATTCGCTGCAGGACAGATGTGAGGCTTTATTAAAAGAAATGGGCATGAAGTCTGATGACGATTATACATGTGCATGCTATCTGCCACAGAATAATAACCGGCCTAAAAAGGGAGAGATTCTTTCATGGGCAGAATCCAGCGCGGTTGTGTATGCCAATAGCGTACTGGGTGCCAGATGTAACCGTAATTCCGGAATCATGGAGCTGTTTGGTTCAGCTGTGGGCTGGGTTCCGAACTTTGGATTGCTTACGGATGAAGGACGGAAGGCTAACTGGATTATCGAAGTAAAGACAACTAAAAAGCCGGAGGCCCAGGTCCTTGGAAGCGCTATAGGTATGAAGGTTGTGGAGGATGTACCTTATGTTAAGGGCTTGGATAAATGGCTGGGAACGGAACTTACTGCCGATGCCTGCGCTTATTTGAAAGATTTTGGAGCAGCTACGGCGTCTAACGGAGCAGTCGGACTGTATCACATTGATAAACTGACTCCCGAGGCGGTTGAGATAGGAGAGAGCTTGATAAAACCCAATGCAAAAGTTTACATTATTGATGATGAAGAGCTGGGCAGGGTAAAGAATAATTATCCCGTGCTCTGGACAAACCCGGATGCGAAGCCGGAACTGGCTTTTGTAGGTTGCCCACATCTGACAATGGGGCAATTAAAAGAATATGCGGATATTTTGATTGCAAATATGAAGCAGGCAAACAAGGCCAAGGTTGCAATTCCAACTGTCTTTACTACATCTCCTGCAGTTCTCAAAGAATTCAAAGAAACGCTTCGCGCGCGGAAGTTAAAGGAAATGGGTGTGGTTGTTTCTTATATTTGTCCTCTTATGTATATGAACAATCCGTTGAGCAAGGCTCGCCCGGTTATTACCAATTCAAATAAACTGAGGACATATACGACCTGCCGTTATTATACAACGGATGAAGTTTTGAGCCTCATTAGCGGGAAGGAGGTAGAATAATGACTAAAAGAAAATTTAAGGGACGGATAATTGTGAACGGCCAGGCCACTGCCGAAGCTGTTGTGACCCATCAGGGATTTAATACACTGGCTAGTTTCAGCAGCCTGGGCGGTGCAGATTCCGGCAGAATAGTAAACTGCTCCGATGCGCAGAACAAGGAATTGTATGGAAAACAGATAACAGATATGGCATTGTGCCTCCCGCAGACGATCGGTTCAACTACAGGCGGTATGATTTTATTTAATTGCGGGCGCTTAAATCAGCTTCCTGCATGTATGCTTTTTACTAATACGATCGATTCTTTAGCTGCTTCCGGCGCGGTGCTTGTGAAGTATTGGACTGATGCTAAAATGCCTGTTATAGACCGGTTGGGGCAAGAATTCCTGGATTATGTTAAAGACGGCATGACGATCAAGATATATAAAGACGGGGTTGTTGAAGTGTCCGACGATGCGACCGAGGAAACCGCTGCACAGCCAGAGGCTGCTAGACCGGAGCTTAAAGAGGATGAAATGATCAAAGAACTGGTTAATACCTATGTTGACTGGGATGCTTTGGATTACGAGAATCATGCCCTGGGAACGGGAAGATTTACGGATAATTTTTATCCTTATAAGAAAATGTTTTCTCCTATACAGATAAACGGAATGACCATTAAAAACAGAACGGTCATGGCCCCTATGGGAAATTGTATGATGTGTGATTCCACCGGACGGCCAACCAATAAGATGATTCGCTATTTTGAAGAAAGAGCGGAAGGTGGCATAGGACTGATTACAACTGGGCTTGTACCGGTTAGCCAGGGAGTAGACCCCACTGTTTTATTTAATGACGGTACAGCACAGATGCCTAGAATTGATAGGGATGTAACCTTCTCGGGATGGAAGGACATGGCGGCAGGTGTGCATGCAAGAAACAGTCGTATATTCATACAGCTGACGCCGGGACTGGGACGCGTAGGCCCTCCGATGTGCGCCTTGGCCGGAACCCTTCCGGTATCGGCTTCAGAGAATCCGAATTTCTATATGCCTGCTGTTCCCAGCCGCGAGCTTACGGACGAGGAATGTGACAAGATCATTGCACAAACGGCACAATGTGCGTTTAATTCCAAGTTCGTGGGAATGGATGGCATTTATTTACACGGACATGAAGGCTATCTTCTTGATCAAATGACCAACCCTGCTTTTAATCGCAGGACGGAGGGCAAGTATGCAAATTACCAGGCATTCGGCCGGGCAATAGTGAGTGCAATCCGCCAGGCCGTGGGGCCGAAGTTCCCGATCATGTACAGGATCGATCTCTCCACGGCACTCAATGAGACATATGAAGACAGAATGGATACGGTGTCCTCACTGAAATTATTCAGGAACGGACGCACGATTGAGCAGAGTTTAAGTTTTATGGAGAACCTGGTAAAAGCCGGGGTGGACATGTTCGATGTGGACTTAGGGTGCTATGATAACTGGTGGCTTCCGCATCCGCCGGCAACCATGCCTGCGGGATGCTATGTAGATGTATCCAAAAAGGTAAAGGATTATTTTGCTGAGAAGGGAATCAAATCCAATGCTGGATATGAGGTTCCGGTGGTTGCCGTGGGTAAACTGGGCTACCCGGATATTGCAGAGCAGGCACTCCGTGACGGAAAATGCGATATGTTTATGCTGGGCCGTCCTGTTCTTGCAGATCCCGAATGGGTCAATAAGGCATACAGAGGAGACATCAAGGATATCCGCCCGTGTATAGGTTGCCAGGAAGGCTGCATCAACGGGTTTGTGGAGACAGGGCATATCACCTGTGCGGTCAATGCACGCACCGGTTTTGAGGATGTATATCCCAAACAGGTGATGAAATCACATAAGTCAAAACGTATCGCCGTTGTGGGCGGCGGACCGGCAGGAATGAATTTCTCCATATATGCTGCTGGAAGAGGACACAAGATCGACTTGTATGAAGTAGACAGCAAGCTGGGCGGCGAGCTTATAGCGGCCGGTAAACCGACTATAAAGTTTGATGTTAAAAACTATAAAGACTGGCTGGTTAGACAGATAAAAAGATGTGAGGATATTACCGTGCATTTGAATACAAATATAACAAATGATATGCTTAAATGCAAAGATTATGATACCGTGGTTTATGCAAATGGTGCGAAAGAACGCATATCCGCACCTATCCCGGGATGGGGAGGAATTCCATCGCAGCTGGGAAGCAAGCTGCTTAAAAATCCTGAACTTCTACCCAAGGATGCCAAGAAAATTGTTGTGATAGGCGGAGGACAGGTTGGGTGCGAAAGCGCATGGTGGCTTAAATCCGAAATGGGCCGTGATGTTACGATAATAGAGATGCTTTCTCAGTTTATGTACGGAGCATGTACGGCAAACAGGGGATGGCTTATACATTCCATGGAAGAGCGCGGAATAAAGATGATGGCTTCAACGGTAGCTAAAGAGATAAAAGACGGTAGGCTTGTGGTTTCGGAGGACATGAATCCCAATCGTCCGGACGGTCTATGTACCTGGACCCCGATTGTCAAAAATCTACCGGCTGCGCCTCTGAAACAAATGCCGGAGGATAAGGTATTGGAGGCAGATTTCCTTGTCGTAGCCATGGGCGGAAAGGCGGAAGAATCTATGTTTTTAGAAGGGCAGAAAACAAGTGTCGCTCCCGAGATCTATAATATAGGTGATTCCTATAAAATGGGAAGAATTTTGGAAGCTAACAGCGCCGCATATGCTGCCGCGATGAATCTGTAATATGGTCTTCAGATGTGAGTCTATTTCTGGCTCACATCTTTACTTTTTTAAATAGGATTGTTAATATCTATACAGAGTAATAATTCTGTATAGGGGGTGCGTCCATGAATAAAAAAGGGGAGGCAAACCGCAGGGTCAGACAAACACGGATGCTGATTAAAAAAACGTTTTTGCAATTCATGGAAAGCAAACCATATGAGATGATTTCCGTTAAAGAAATAGTAAAAGCGTGTGACATCAACCGCGCAACATTTTATTATCACTATGACAATATTGATGATTTGCTAAATGAGATTGAGACGGAACTCATTGAGGAAACACTCAAGCCTATGCAAAAGATAAGTAAGGAAACCTATGTGGAAGGTGAACATCCATTTATTACAGAGGTTTATAAATCCTTTCAGGTAAATAAAAGGGTTTATAAAATTTTGCTTGGTGAAAACGGGGATATGAGATTTTTATGGAAACTGTTTGATGAGATGGCAAAATATTGCCGAAAGAAGTGGATTAAAACATATGAAGGGAAATGTCCTAAGAACCTGGATGCGTATAACTATTACATGATAGGCGGTGAACTGGCACTAATGCTATATCAACATGAGAAAGCGGATAAGATATCAACCGGGGAACTAGGATACATCTCGGGTGAATTTATGGCTGTTACCGATAAAATGTTAAGCAAGCTATTTAAAGAGAGCGTGACAGACTAACCGCCGGCAGTGATAATAAAAAGGGGATATAAATATCAGTCTGTATTACTGGGAAAGGAGGAGTAAGTATGAAGATTGCCGTAATAGGCGGAAGTGGAGTTTATACGCCCAATCTGATAAAAGAGATAATTAAATTTGACCTGCCAGTCAGCGAGGTTGTGCTAAACGGCAGAACGAAGGGGAAACTGGCTGTTGTTGCAAAATATTGTAAGGGATTGGTAAAAGATGCGGGCAAGGATTACCAGATATCAACAAATGTAGATAGGATCGAATCAATAAAAGAAGCCGACTTTGTTATATCACAGATAAGGGTAGGAGGCATGGCGGCCAGGGCATTCGACGAGAATTTTCCTCGGGAGATGGGACTTATAGGCGACGAGACGTATGGGATAGGCGGATTTTCCGATGCCGCGAGGACACTGCCGATTGCCGTCGAAATTTCCCGGGAAATAGCTGAATATGCGCCCGGCGCATTTCTCATTGACCTTACTAATCCGGCCGGTATGGTGATGAGGGTATCGCGGGATGCGGCGGATATAAGGATGGCGGCTGTTTGTGATTTGCCGGCGGTTACTATGGAAAAAATTGCCGGGATTTTGCACTGTGATGTACAGGATATGTTTGTAAGATATTACGGTTTGAATCATCTTGGCTTTTTTGACAGAATAATCGTAGACGGAAAAGACAAAACCGGCGAGGTGCTTACGAAGTGCGATGAGCTGGGCCTGGATATAGATCCGGATCTTATAAGGATGCTGGGTGTGATACCGCTTCCCACGCTGAGGATGTATTATAACCCGGAGGAGGTAATTAAGGGCCAGGCCGGCCCGACGCGCGGATCTGTTCTGGCTTCGGCAGAGGAGCAGATGATGGCCTGCCTTAAGGCGGGTGACTACGGAAGACTGGAGGAGTATTATGCCAAGAGGGACACTTCCTGGTATAAAATCATGGTGAAGCTCATAGGCGCATTGAGCGGAATACAGCCAGGATATTTCTTCCTGAATGGAATAAATAACGGCCTGCTGGATTTTCTCCCTGATGAGGCCATAGTAGAGGTAAACTGCTATGTAGATAAAAACGGGATTCATCCTATTCACATAGGCAAAGTCAATGATATGGTGAAGCCCCTTATAGCCGCCATAAACGAGTATGAGGAGAGGACGCAGAAAGCAATTCTGAATAAAGACAGGCAGGGAATGGTAAAAGCGCTTATGATTCATCCCGAGATTAGGGATTATGGCCTGGCCAAAAAAATAGTGCGGAAGGTGGCGCCCAAATAAACAGCTAAAATGTTTATTTACAGTTGGTGCCATGTATGCTATACTTACACTAATCAAATATGAATGAGGCTTTTTAAAGCCCCTCTATACTTTAATTTAGTCCTGTGAGGCTAAAAAGGAGGTAGTATTAATGGTGAAAATATATCCCTGAATAGGATAGATTTGCTTATAAAGCGGTCTATCCTATTTTTTTATAACAGGAGGGATAAATAATGAGGAACCTTTTAGGATTGAGAGATTTGTGCAGGACGGAGATTGAGGAAATATTGACCGAAGGGATGAGGCAATATGAGAACGTACTAACTGGAAATTACACAGCAGAGATTAAAGGCAGGACGATGGCGACACTTTTTTATGAACCTGGCAGCGAGACTAGGGAATCCTTCGAGGTTGCGGCGAAGAACATGGGTATGAGGGTGATATCTGTAGAGACCTCCATAAACAGTGTAAGTAGGGGTGGGTCCCTTACGGATATGATAAAGACATTAGAGAGCATGGGTACGGATTATATAGTACTCAGACACCCAATGACAGGTGCAGCACATCTGGCCGCTGGTTTTTGCAGGGCTTCTGTGATAAACGGTGGGGATGGCATAAACGAGAATCCAATCCGGGCGCTTTTGGATATGCTTACGATGGATAGGGAAAAGGGAAGGATAGCTGGGCTTAAGGTTGCCATAGTCGGAGATATACTGCACAGCAGGGTTGTGAGGTCTGATATATTCGGCCTTACAAAACTGGGGGCATGTGTGAATGTATCCGGGCCGCCCGCCATGATACCTGCCGGGATTGAATCCTTGGGAGTAAGGGTGTGCGGCAGTGTAGAGGAAGCTTTACGTGAAGCGGATGTAATAATGGAACTAAAGGCTCGGCCGGACAGGGAGTATTCAAAAGAATACTGCATCACACGGAAGAGGGCAGGCCTGGCTCGGCCGGGTGTTTTAATAATGCATCTTGGCACACCGGACAGGGGTGTGGAAGGATATGATATTGCCTCATCATCGGCCTCGGTGATACAGAAACAGGTCGGCATGGGGGTGGCTGTAAGTATGGCTGTGTTCAAATGCCTAAATAAGGAGAATACCAAGTATTCTTACGAGAACAGGCTATATTGTTGATGAACATAAAGAGTTAAAAATTGATGTGTTATTAGAAGATACAGATATGGAGAGAGGCATACTTGGTATAAGGGAGTTTCTGGATATGATGAGAGGCGAGGTGCTGAGTATGGGGTTGAACCCTGTTTGACGTGCAAAGGCAGTCAGTTAATGGTGAATATTAGTAATGTGTTTGCTATAATGGTATTATATGAAAACAAAGGAGGACGGTATAAAATGTATCATATGCTTGTGACCGATATAGACGGGACTCTGCTGGATAAAGACAGAAAGGTGCCTGAGGAAACAAAAATGGTTCTCCAGGCATTGAGAAAACGGGGTTTTATAACAACCATAGCTACTGGGCGGCCGCTGGTCGATGCGGAGCCGGTGGCCAGGGAGATAAATATAAACGCACCACTTGTTTGCTATAATGGTGCTCTCACGATTGATATATATACTCGGCACAGGATTGCAGAAAGGTACATCCCTCCTAAACTTATTATAAAGGCTATAGGAATACTCAGGAAATATGGATATGAGGCCGGTGTATACCATGATGAAGTTTCGCTTGTAGGGCAGTTAAACGACAAGACAAAATGGTATGCAGGCATAGTTAGGAAGGGCAGATATAAAACGGTAGGTGACCTGGAGGAATATATTTCGTCCAAAGGAATAAGTTCTCCTAAGATTTATGGTATAGGTGAGCAGGATGAAGATGCCACAGTGCCTGAGGGGCTGGTAGAGGAACTGTCCGAGAACTTTGAGGCAACATATGAAAATGTAAATCTGGAGATAAGCCTTAAAGGAGTGAATAAGGGCAGCGGAGTTAAGCTACTGGCAGACGCTTTCAAGGTTGATAGAAAGGACGTCATATGTATAGGCGATGGGTTTAACGATGTGTCCATGCTGAAATACGCCGGGCTGGGCATAGCCATGGGCAATGCCAATAAGCTTATCAAGGCTGATGCAGACTATATCACGCTGGCAAATACTGAAAATGGACTGTTAAATATAGTAAATAAATTTGTCGTTCCTCAGGAGAAAATAATTTTATAGGGGATAACTTATGATGGAATTATCTTTAGGGTTCGGATTGAAACCGCAGGAATTGGAAGTACCAGACAATAATATAATGGATATATTAGAGCCGAATAAGGTTGAAGTAGAAAAAACAGGTATTGATGAGGTGATAAGATCATTAAATAATCCTATAGGGACCGGCAAGTTAAACGAAATTGTTAAAAAGGGAGAAAAGGTTGCGATTATCACCAGTGATATAACAAGGCCGGTCCCAAGCTACAAGATACTTCCCCCTATATTAAATGAGTTATATAAAATAGGAGTTAAAAGAGAAGATATTACTATTGTTTTTGCCTTAGGGAGTCATAGGAAGCATACTACAGAAGAAAAAATACAATTAGTTGGAGAAAGGGTCTACAATGAGGTTAGGTGCATTGATTCTGATGCGGAGGACTGTGTCAGGATGGGTACAACCGGCGGGGGTACCCCGGTGGATATATTCCGGCCGGTGGCCGAGGCGGACAGAAGGATATGCGTGGGAAACATCGAGTTTCATTATTTTGCCGGGTACAGCGGGGGTGCTAAGGCTATAATGCCGGGTGTGTCAACGCCATGTGCCATTCAGGCCAACCACAGTAAGATGATGCTTGAAAATGCACGACCCGGGAAATTAGATGGTAACCCAGTGCGGGAAGACATAAATGAAGCAGCTTTATATTGCCACATTGATTTTATTGTCAATGTAGTTTTAAATGTTAAGAAAGAGATTATATACTCTGCAGCTGGGGACTACATCAAGGCCCACAGGGAAGGCAGCAGGTTTTTAGATAAAATATATAAAAAGAGGCTTAAGGAAAAAGCTGATATTGTCATAGTTTCTCAAGGCGGTGCACCTAAAGATTTAAATATGTATCAGACCCAGAAGGCTCTTGATAATGCAAAGTATGCCGTTAAAAACGGCGGTATTATAATCTTGGTAGGATGCTGCAGTGAAGGTTTTGGAAATAAGACCTTTGAGAAATGGATGACGGAGGCCGAATCTCCCGATGAGCTGATAACCCGGATAAAAAGAGACTTCAGGCTAGGTGGACACAAGGCCGCCGCAATAGCACTTGTATTAAAGAAGGCGAAAATATATCTGGTATCGGATATGGAACCGGATATGGTTGAGGATATATTTATGGTGCCTTACGCGTCGGTGCAGCAGGCGTATGATGATGCAATTAACGAATTGGGAGGCAGCGCAAAGGTACTGATAATGCCTTATGGCGGCTCGACATTGCCTGTTATAGAATGAAGAATATCAGTGGTTAACGAGGAGGACATTTTATGGATTTAAAACAGCAAGCATTAAAATTACATAAAGAAAATAGGGGGAAGATTGAAGTAGAGAGCAAGGTATCGGTTGAAAGTGCGCAGGATTTAGGCCTGGTATATACGCCGGGGGTGGCTGAGCCATGTAAGGAGATCAGATTGCACCCCGAGCTTGCATATGACTATACAAACAAGGGAAACACGGTGGCGATAGTAACAGACGGCTCGGCGGTATTGGGCCTGGGGAATATCGGGCCTAGGGCAGGAATCCCTGTTATGGAGGGCAAAGCGGTATTATTTAAAAAGTTTGCCGGTGTGGATGCCTTCCCATTATGTTTAGAGAGCCAGGATACGGATACAATCGTGGAAACAGTAAAACAGATAGCACCATATTTTGGTGGAATTAATCTGGAGGATATTGCTGCTCCGAGGTGTTTCGAAATAGAAGAAAGGCTGAAAAAAGCATTGGATATACCTGCGTTTCATGATGACCAGCATGGTACGGCCGTCGTAGTATTAGCCGGAGTGATCAACGCTTTAAAGGTAGTAGGAAAGAGGATTCAGGATGTTACCGTTGCCGTGAGCGGGGCGGGTGCTGCAGGTGTTGCAGTGTCTAGATTGCTCCTGAATGCAGGTGTTAAGGACATAGTCATGTGTGACATTAATGGTATTTTGGATAAACAAGATGAAAAGCTTGATTTCGTCAGAAAAGAAATGGCGGTGGTTACAAATAAAACCCACAAAAAAGGAACACTAAAGGATGCTATGGCAGGAGCGGATATTTTTATAGGAGTTTCCGCACCAGATATAGTTACAGAGGATATGGTAAAAAGTATGAATCATGACCCGATCGTCTTTGCTATGGCAAACCCCGTACCAGAGATACTGCCGGAGACTGCACTGGCGGGTGGTGTTAAGGTAATGGGAACAGGAAGATCGGATTTTCCAAATCAGATAAACAATGTGCTGGCATTTCCGGGAATATTTAGGGGTGCTTTGGATGTGAGGGCGAGGGCCATAAATGAAGAAATGAAATTGGCAGCGGCGTATGCTATTGCCGATCTGGTGCCCCGGGAAGAATTAAACGCAGAATATATAATACCGGCCGCTCTTGACAGTAGGGTAGCAAAAGAGGTTGCAGTGGCCGTATCAAAGGCGGCGCGTAAAACAGGTGTTAACCGAATATAATGATGGTTTTTGCCGGGGTAATCCCGGCTTTTTATTTGCAGTTATTTAGGGGATTCCTTTTCCAGCTATTACTTTTTTGATATAATTATATAAATGACAATCCTACTTTTGAACATTTATTAAATTTAATTTTAAGTATAGAAAAACAGGTTGGTGGTACTAATTATGAAATTTCATAGGTTTATGATACATGCGAGTGACAGGGCAGGTATGACCTTAGAGGTACTTAAGTTATTTTACGGACATGGAATAAACCTCACGGACATTGAGGTGGAGCCCGGTACCATTTGCGTTAAGTTTGAGCAGGATGCCGGTTGTGATATCGGCACTCTTATATCTGATGTGTCAAACCTTGATGGAGTGGTAGACATACACGATATTGAGCTTATTCCATCCGAAGAGAAACAAAAGTATCTCAACACGGTATTGAATGCCATTTCTGAAGGTATAATCGCCGTAGACAAGCAAGGTATGATAACCAAAATGAACCCGGCGTCGGAAAAAATACTTAAAGTAAAGAAGGAGAACGCGGCAGGTAAAAATATATCGACATTTTTTTCCGCGCAGCTTCCCATAGAAAAGACGATAAGCAAGGGGGAGCCATACAACAATGTGGAGATTATGCTTAATAATGGTAGTGATCACAGCCATTATATAACATCCGGCAGGCCCATACTGGATGAGGATGATAAACCGATAGGTGCCGTTGCAACCCTACAGGATATAGGGAGTGTAATGGATTTGGTCTACTCATTTACTGCAAGCCCTATGGTAACCTTTGATGACATAATTGGGGAGAGCAAAAAGATAAAAAGAGTTGAGACGATTGCAAAGTCTGTTGCAAAGGGCAATTCCACTGTGCTTATAAGGGGAGAGACCGGTACGGGAAAAGAACTCTTCGCACGGTCGATACATATGGCGAGTCTGAGGAGAAATAAACCCTTTGTCGCGGTAAACTGCGCTGCACTTCCTGATACGCTTCTGGAATCCGAGCTGTTCGGATATGACGAAGGGGCATTTACAGGAGCCAAGAAGGGCGGCAAACAGGGACTTTTTAAATATGCTGACAAGGGTACGATATTTTTGGATGAGATAGGTGAAATACCTACCCATATACAGGTAAAGTTACTGCGCGTATTGCAGGAGCGAAAGATAAGGAAAGTGGGAAGCGAGGAGGAGATACCAGTAGATGTGAGAGTGATCGCAGCAACCAACAGGAATCTGGAAAAAATGGTGGCCAACGGCCAGTTTAGGGAGGATCTTTACTACCGGCTGAATGTCATACCCATATTTCTCCCTCCACTCAGGGAGAGGAAGGATGATATACCAGTGCTGGCATGGCATTTTATTAATACCCTTTCACAGAAGCTTGGCAGGGAGGATGTTAAAGGTATAGACGATGCGGCGATGAACAAACTTATGAATTATGACTGGCCGGGAAATATCAGAGAGCTGTCCAATATAATAGAGAGAGCATTAAATCTATGCAACGACTATATTCAGCCAGAGCAGCTGATTATTGATGAACAAGAAATTAATAGTAGCTGTATGCCTACGTATGATAAGAATTTAAAGCTTAAGGATGTGGTAGCGCAGGCTGAAAAGGATGTTATAGGACTGACTTTGAATGAAAGCAGTAGTATACGCAAGGCTGCTGTCAAGCTGGGTATTTCTCACTCTACTCTTATTACAAAGATGAAGAAGTATGGAATCGAACGAAAACGGTCGTAAAACAGCCCAATGTGGTGCGGTAGCAGACCAGAATAATTGGGAAAATGGTCGATTTTTGTACCACCTTGGCGGAGATAATCAATAAAACATGGATTGGTATGGTATTTGCTTGTATATATATGTGAAAGCGTTTTATAAATTTTAGGAGGTGTATTAATTGAGTTGTTGTAAAGATAATAAGGGCTTTAATACTAAAGCGATACATGCAGGCAATAAGCCGGATCCAGTTGTAGGAGCGCATGCTACGCCGATATATCAGACATCTACCTTTGTGTTTAAGGATGTTGATCAAGGAGCTCGCAGATTTGCAGGCGAGGAAGATGGATATATTTATACTCGGCTAGGCAATCCAACTGAGACTGAGCTGGAGGATAAAATGGCCGTTTTAGAAAATGGTGAAGCTGCCGCTGCATTATCTTCAGGTATGGCGGCAATATCAGCTACTTTACTTGCTTTGCTACAGAAGGGTGATCACATTGTGGCCAGCAAGTGCTTGTACGGATGCACATTTGACCTTATCAATACCATGCTGCCTAAGTTTGGCGTAGAAGTCAGTCTTATAGATACAACAAATATTGATGAAATTAAAAGTGCAATCAAATCTAATACCAAGGTGTTATATTTTGAGACTCCTGGCAACCCTACACTGGGGATTACAGATATAGCCGCCGCTGCAAAGATTGCTCACGAGCATGGTATCAAGGTGGTTGTGGACAATACATTTATGAGTCCATACCTCCAGAGGCCGCTTGAGCTTGGCGCCGACGTTGTCGTTCATAGTGCAACCAAATATATAGGCGGACACGGTGATGTGGTTGCAGGTATTATAGTAGGCAAAAAAGACTTTATAGGTACAGTTAAGATGACAACTCTTAAAAACATCGGCGGTGTTATTTCACCTTTTGATGCATATCTGCTTATAAGAGGACTTAAGACTCTGGGCATAAGGATGGACAGGCATTGTTCAAATGCTATGAAAGTTGCTGAGTTCCTAGAGAAACATCCAGCTGTGGATAAGGTACATTATCCTGGCTTAGAGTCATTCTCGCAGCATGAATTGGCAAAGAAACAGATGCATGGATTCGGCGGTATGATCTGCTTTGAGCTGAAGGGTGGCCTGGAGGCCGGCAAGACCCTTATGAACAATCTTAATGTTATAACACTGGCCGTGAGCCTGGGCTGTGTGGATTCACTTATAGAGCATCCTGCTTCTATGACACATTCCGGAGTACCTCACGAAGAGAGACTAAAGGCTGGTATTACAGACGGACTGGTTAGGCTGTCGGTAGGTATAGAAGATGCTGATGACATTATTTCCGATTTGGGCCAGGCCTTAGATAAAATAAAATAATGGTTAACAGAGAAAAAGCCGCATACGTGCGGCTTTTTTATTCTTCCCATTTTTTCATCATTTCTTGGTTATTCTTTATAATGTGCTATCATAAATATAGATGAAGTTTTATTTTGTACTGAAGCATATTAAAACATTTCAAAAAAATGCTAATTGATAATACTACTTGTGCAATTTCATATAAATAATATGATGAAATGTGATAAAAACTATCAGTAATAATGTAAACATGGTAGTTAGTATCATGTGTTAAAGTGATTGTATCCCAGTACATCGATATTAATAAATGGCATGGTAATTGCAAATATGTAACGGGTGGTAAGATGATATGGATGATTTAGTGGAAGTAATAAGAAGTTTTCCCATTATAGCTGCGGTAAGGCATTATGAAAATCTGGATGAGGCTTTGAGGTCCGGTGTAAACGTTATATTTTTACTGACGGGGGATATTTTCTCAATTGGTGACGTAGTGTCAAAAATTAAAAAGAATGGAAAAGCCGCTTTTGTTCATGCTGATATGATCGAAGGACTTGGCCATGACAGGGCCTCTATGGAGTATATTGCAAAAATCATAAAACCGGATGGCATCATCAGTACCCGGTCGTACACTATTAAATATGCCAGAGAGGTCGGCCTGTTTTCCATTCAGAGGTTTTTCCTGGTAGATTCCCAGGGGTTGAATACAGGGATAAATGAGGTAAGAAAGTCAATGCCGTCTGCAATAGAGGTATTGCCGGGGATTTTACATGAGAAAACAGGGTGTGTCGTATCAAAGGTCAGAACGCCTGTGATTGCCGGAGGACTCATAGAGAGTAAGGCAGACGTGATTTCGGCTTTGAAGGCCGGCGCCATAGCCATATCTGCAAGCAAAAAGGAGCTGTGGTTTTTGGAGTAGGCCTTTAATATAAATAAAAATAAAGGGGGGGAAAATATCTTTTTGTAAAATAATTTAATGGGGAGGAAAAATTGTATGGCACAGTATGTTGCTGAATTTTTCGGTACTATGATACTTATATTGTTAGGTGACGGCGTTGTGGCAAACGTTACCTTAGGAAAAACAAAAGGGGAAGGTTCCGGATGGATCGTTGTAACAGCCGGATGGGGGTTTGCTGTTGCAATAGGTGCATATATAACGGGATGGGTAAGCGGAGCCCATCTTAATCCTGCCGTGACTATAGGTATGGCATCAATAGGGCAGTTCCCGTGGGGCATGGTGCCCGGCTATATTGTGGCGCAGATAGCGGGGGCTTTTGTAGGAGCAGTATTGGTATACATTACTTACAAGGATCATTTTGCTACTACCGATGATGCTGACGCAAAGCTGGGTGTCTTTGCTACAATTCCTGCTATTAGGAATATGACGATTAATTTCATCACAGAGGTTATCGGAACCGCTATGCTTCTTATAGGTATACTCGGTATAACCAATGCCAATAATGAAATCGGTGCTTTGGGGAACTTAATGGTAGGTATTCTTATATTCGGTATTGGGTTATCACTGGGCGGACCTACCGGGTACTCTATCAATCCGGCCAGAGATTTTGGACCAAGGCTGGCACATGCCGCTCTACCAATACCTGGTAAGGGAGATTCAGACTGGAAATACGGTCTTATCGTTCCCACAATAGGGCCGATAGTCGGCGGTATAATCGGTGCTTTTCTTTATAAGCTGTTCATATAAAAAACGAAGGGGGAATTCTAATGGCAAAAAAATATATATTGGCTTTAGATCAAGGAACAACAAGTTCGCGGGCAATATTGTTTGATCATGGCGGCAATATTGTAAGTGTCTCCATCAAGGAATTTGAGCAGATATTTCCTAAACCGGGCTGGGTTGAGCATGACCCTATGGAGATATGGGGTTCCCAGATAGGGGTAGCACAGGAGACTATACAGAAAGCCGGTATAGAGCCGGAAGAGATTGCTGCCATAGGGATTACCAATCAAAGGGAGACAACCATTATATGGGACAAGAAGACGGGAAAGCCTGTTTATAATGCTATAGTATGGCAGTGCAGGCGGACTGCGGCGATATGTGATGCAATCAAGGCGTCAGGTTTTGATAAAAAGATAACCGAGAAGACCGGCCTGATCTTGGATGCTTATTTCTCCGGGACAAAGATAAAATGGATTATGGATAATGTAGAGGGCGTGAGAGAAAGAGCGGAGAATGGAGAGCTTTTGTTTGGAAACGTGGATTCATGGCTGATATGGAATCTTACCGGCGGAAAGGTACATGTTACTGATTATTCCAATGCTTCCCGGACAATGCTCTTTAATATCCATGAGCTCAAGTGGGATAAGGAGATACTGGATGAGCTGGGCATACCCGAGTGTATGCTGCCTACTCCTCTCCCTTCCAGTCATGTATACGGGATGACGAATAAGGAACTGTTTGGGGTTGAAATACCTATTGCGGGTGCCGCAGGTGACCAGCAGTCGGCATTATTCGGCCAGGCCTGCTACAAACCGGGCATGGCGAAGAACACCTACGGTACGGGCTGCTTTATGCTGATGAATACTGGTGAGAAGGCGGTTCCCTCGCATAATGGCCTGCTGACAACCATAGCATGGGGTATAGATAACAAGGTTGAGTATGCGCTGGAGGGCAGTATTTTTGTAGCCGGAGCTGCTATACAGTGGCTGAGGGATGAACTTAGGATAATAAACAATTCACCGGAAAGTGAGGACTATGCCTCCAGAGTTGATGATACGGCGGGTGTCTATGTGGTGCCGGCCTTTGTAGGACTTGGGGCGCCATACTGGGATATGTACGCCAGAGGCACGATAGTAGGTATCACCAGGGGCGCCAAGAGGGAACATCTCATCAGGGCGACGCTGGAGTCGCTAGCATATCAGACCAGGGATGTATTGGAAGCCATGCAGGAGGATTCCGGTATAAACCTGGCTGCCCTCAAGGTAGACGGCGGCGCATGTGCCAATAATTTCCTCATGCAGTTCCAGTCCGATATACTGGGAGTACCTGTGGAGCGGCCGAAGATAATAGAGACCACCGCGCTGGGCGCGTCTTATCTGGCCGGCCTGGCCACCGGTTTCTGGAAAGACAGGAGTGAGATTTCCACTAACTGGAACATGGATAGAAAGTTTGTGCCCGATATGGAGGAAAAAAAGAAGGAGAAGCTCTATAAAGGCTGGAAGAAAGCCGTGGGCAGATCCTTGAACTGGGCAGAGGAATAGTGTATAATTAAATTAAAGCTGATAGATAATAAATTGAACATATAATTGGCGGAGAATCGGAGAGCCATACCTGACAGCCTTGTGTAAAGGCGTAGCCGGGTGTGGCTCTTTTCTTTGTATATTATTTAACAAGGAGGACTTTAAATGTATGATGCAGTGATAATAGGCGGAGGTGTAATAGGAAGTGCAATAGCCAGGAAGCTTTCACAGTACAACCTGAATGTCTGCCTGCTGGAGAAGGAGGAAGATGTATGTACGGGTACCAGCAAAGCCAATAGTGCGATAGTACATGCGGGTTATGATGCGGCACCGGGCACCTTAAAGGCAAAGTTCAATGTTCGCGGGAATGAGATGTATGATGAAGTATGTGAAAACCTTGACGTACCATTCAAACGCAATGGTTCATTGGTTATCGCTTTTTCCGATGAGGAGATGAAGAATGTAAGAGATCTCTATGACCGTGGCACAGAAAACGGTGTCCCGGAGATGAGGGTTTTGGACAGGGATGAACTAAGGAAGAATGAGCCCAATATAAGTGACAAGGCTGTAGGCGCGCTGCTAGCCAAGACGGCGGGGGTTGTTTGCCCATTCATACTTACGGTAGGCCTGGCCGAAAATGCCGCAATGAACGGAGTGAAGTTCTTCTTTGACAGTCCTGTTACCGATATAGATAAACATGACGGATATTTTACGGTACATGTGCCGGCTGACGCCATAGAGGCCAGGTACGTAATAAATGCGGCTGGTGTATATGCAGATAAAATAAATGATATGGCCGGCGGCGAGCCATTTAAGATTACCCCACGCAAGGGAGAATATATGATACTGGATAAAGAGGAGGGAGACGTTGTTCATACGGTCGTCTTCCAGGTGCCTACCAAGATGGGCAAGGGTATACTCGTTTCTCCGACTGTGCATGGCAACCTCCTTTTAGGCCCCACGGCGGAGGATATGGAAGATAAGGAATTTAAAGAAACCACACAAAAGGGCATGGACAAGATTGTAGACGGCGCCCTTAAGACTACCCAGGCATTTAACCTCAGAAATGTAATAACCGAATTTACAGGTGTACGTCCCGTACCGAACACAGGCGACTTTATCATCGGTGAATCCAAGAAGGTACCGGGTTTTATAAACGCATCAGGCATAGAATCACCCGGATTGACTTCTGCTCCCGCCGTAGCGGAAATGGTTGCGGGCATTTTGAAGGATGCCGGGCTTAAGATGGAGAAGAAATCCGATTTCAACCCCAAGAGAAAGCCTGTTGTAAGGTTCAACGAGCTGACCACCGAGGAGAAAAAGGAAGTAATAAAGCGTGACCCGGCTTATGGCCATGTGATTTGCCGCTGTGAGACCGTGACGGAAGGCGAGATAATAGATGCAATAAGGAGGCCTATAGGAGCCCGCTCATTAGACGGCATAAAGAGAAGGACCAGGGCGCAGACCGGAAGGTGTCAGGCCGGTTTCTGTACGCCGAGGGTAGCTGAGATATTGGCGAGGGAACTTAATATGGAATTGGGTGATGTGACTAAGAACGGCGGCAACTCTAAGCTGTTGCTTTACAAGGTTAAAGAGCTTTTAAAAGAGGACGGTGAAAAAGATGTATAGAAGCATAGTCATAATAGGCGGCGGCCCTGCAGGCTTGGGAGCAGCAGTCGAGGCAAAGAAGCAAGGAGCAGACGATGTGCTTATACTTGAAAGAGATAGGGAGCTGGGCGGCATTTTAAATCAGTGTATACACAACGGGTTTGGTTTGCAGGAGTTTAAAGAGGAACTCACCGGTCCGGAGTATGCAAACAGGTTTATAAAACAAGTAAAAGAGCTTGGAATAGAGTATAAGCTTAATACAATGGTTCTGGACATAACGCCGGACAGGAAGATCACGGCGGTGAACAGCAGCGACGGACCCTTGGAGATAGAAGCGGGTGCCATAATACTGGCCATGGGCTGCAGAGAGCGGCCGAGAGGGGCCATACGCACACCCGGCAGCCGTCCGGCCGGTATATTTACAGCTGGTATGGCTCAGAGGTTTGCCAACATGGAGGGTTATCTCCCCGGCAAGAGACTTGTTATCCTTGGATCGGGTGACATCGGCCTTATCATGGCCAGGCGGTTTACACTTGAGGGAGCAAAAGTAGCTGCTGTGTGTGAGATAATGCCATACTCGGGTGGGCTCAAGAGAAATATAGCGCAATGCCTTGAGGATTTTGATATACCGCTGCTTTTAAGCCATACGGTGGTAAGGATACACGGAAAGGAAAGGCTTGAAGGTGTCACCATTGCCGAGGTTGATGATAAGAAACAGGCGATACCTGGCAGCGAAAAGTATATTCCCTGTGATACACTCCTTCTTTCGGTGGGGCTTATACCCGAAAACGAACTGTCTAAAAAAGCGGGGGTCAAGCTGGACAAAAATACATCTGGCGCATATGTATGGAATGACAGGGAAACAACGATACCCGGTATATTTTCATGCGGAAATGTTCTGCAGGTACACGACCTGGCCGATAACGTAACCGATGAAAGCCGTATAGCGGCGCGGGGTGCGGTGCGATTTGTAAAAAAAGGAGAGCAGGCCGAGACGACTCAACCGGTAAATATAACCCCTGGCGTGGGTGTTAAATATGTTGTGCCCCAGAGAATAAAGAAGAGCAAGGCCGAAGGTGTAACTAGGCTGTTCCTGCGGATTACAGATGTTTGTGAAAATGCCAAACTTACAGTGGATTCAGACAAGGGTAGATTAGTTGCCATAAAGAAGAGAAGGCTCTCACCGGGAGAGATGGAATATGTCAATATCACCCCCGGCCTTTTAAAAAAGTTCCACGATATAAAAGATATAACCATAAGTGTAGAAAGGGGTGAATAACGATGAAGACCAGAACAATAACCTGCATCCTCTGCCCGCGCGGCTGCAGTCTTAAGGTGGAACTGGAGAACGGCAAAATAAAATCGGTGAAAAATAACGGCTGTAAAAACGGGCCGCGCTATGCGGAAGACGAGGTCTATCATCCGACAAGAACTCTCACCACCACGGTCAGGATAAAGGATGCTAAGCTGCCGCTTCTGCCCGTCAGGACAGCTAAGCCGATACCAAAGAATAAAGTATTTCCGGCTATGAGTACCCTGGCTAAAGTAGAAATAAAGGCGCCTGTCACCGCAGGACAGGTGATATATCATGATATATTAAGTACCGGTGTGGACGTGATAGCCTCGAGGGATTTGAATTGATAAAGAGTGGTGAAGTTTGTATGATTTCTTCCAGAAGTATTCAAATTAATAATCCTCTTGGTTTCCATACAAGGATAGCCGCCATGATTTCACAGAAAGCGGACCGTATGGAAAAGGTATACGGCGCCAGGCTCTATATTGGCTTTGAAGGAAGACCCGGACGTGTGCCCATGTCCAGCTTTTTGACCTTGTTTTCCAACCCCATAAAAAAAGGTGATACCATACGGGTAGCTGTGGAGGGTGATGAATCCGAGAAGGTACTGGATGAAATGGTAGAGTTCATCCAATCTTGTCTGGAGTGTGACAAAACCATGCAGGTAGACAACCTGCTCCAGCAGGCCTCGGTTACCTATGAGAGGATATTTGAGAATGTACCCAGCGGGATAGTGGTTGTGGATATGAAAGGGATTATCTCACTCTTCAATAAATCCGCAGAGAAGACATCAAAAATAGCAGCCAGCACAGTTATAGGCAGACCCTATGAAAGGGTACTGCCCGGCTGGCCGCTGAACGAGGTTTTTGCCGGCGGCGGGACGTATATGGGTATGAAGCTTAGCATAGGCGGTGCGCCTGTGCTTGCAAATATTTCACCTATTTATTCGACAGAAGGCATGATAGGCATTGTATCAACCTTTCAGGATATGAGGGAAATCGATAATCTGTCCAGTGAGCTTGATTCTGTAAAAGAAATGGAAAAACGATACCACAGTATGTTAGAAGCGGTACATGAGGGTATATGCCTGGTAGACAGCAGCGGTGTAATAGCATATGTAAATCCCGCCTATGAGCGTATAGTGGGGACACAGGCCGGCGAGCTGGTCGGCAGATCGATTTATGACATATCTCCGGACGGCGCCAGGGCAGGGGTGCTTAAATTAAAAAAGCCGGTTGTGGGAATGATCGGCGCGAAACCCAATGGGGTGAAGTATGCTGAAGACTTAAATCCTATTTTTTATAAAGGTAGGTTTTTGGGAATCATTTCAGTTATTAAGGAGATTACTGAAATCCAGGAACTTACTGACAAACTAAGTGAAGAGAAAGCCAGGGCGGAGTATCTGGAGGATGAGCTCAAGAGAAGCCAGCAGCTGGATAAAGCTTTTAATATCATTATCGGTAAAAACGGCAAACTGATGGATGCCTTATCTGTGGCATCGAAGGCTGCATCCACCGATGTTACGGTTCTCATAAGAGGGGATAGCGGCACCGGCAAGGAGCTTGTTGCCCGGGCTGTGCATTTTGCCAGCAAGCGCAAGGATAAGCCCTTTATACGGGTGAACTGTGCGGCTATCCCATCTAATTTACTGGAGAGTGAACTCTTCGGATATGAAAAAGGGGCTTTTACGGGTGCTGCAAATCAGAAGCCGGGAAGGTTTGAGCTGGCGGACGGCGGTACGATTTTTTTGGATGAGATAGGAGACCTCCCGCCGGATATGCAGGTAAAGATTCTGCGGGTCATAGAGGATAAAGAATTTGAAAGAGTGGGGGGCATAACGACCATAAGGGTGAATGCCCGGATTGTAGCAGCCACCAACAGGAATCTGGAGGAGATGATGAAGGAAGGAAGCTTCAGGGAAGACCTCTATTACAGACTTAATATTGTGCCCGTATTTCTTCCTCCACTTAAAGAGCGGCGGGATGACATACCTGCCCTTGTAGAACATTTTTTATGTAAAATGAACAAAAAGAACGGAACGGATATAAGGTATGTATCCAAGAAGGCTTTAAAAGCCTTAGAGAGGTATGACTGGCCGGGAAACATCAGGGAGCTGCAGAATATAATCGAGCGCTGCGTCATTATGGCGGATAGGGACTATATAGATACCGGTGATCTGCCTATGTACATAGTAGGCTACAAACCTAAGAACAATGAATTGATTAATTATGAAGGCGGCGACCTGGCCACAATGGAGGAGTACGAAAAAGAGATAATAAGTCTGGCATTGAAAAAGTATGGTAGCTTCAATAAGGCAGGCAAGGCTTTGGGAATCACACACAAGACCGTAGCCTCGAAAGCCAGGAAATTTGGGATAGTAGATAATAATGAACATGAAACAGGGTAGTATGATATTTATTACCAGCAGGCTTTTTATAAAAAGGCCTGTTTTTTTGTTCTCGGTGTGGTATGGATTTTGCTAGTAAATAAGTTGGAAATATATTGGTAAAGGAGGCTGACAATGAAAAAGCTTATCAATAATCCCAAAACGGTTGTCGAAGAGATGATGGAGGGAATGGCCGCGGCCTATCCGCAGTATGTAAAGAAATTAGTGGGCCATAACGTGCTTGTAAGGGCGGACGCACCGGTTAAGGGCAAGGTGGCTTTGCTTAGCGGCGGCGGAAGCGGGCATGAGCCCGCCCATGGCGGATATGTGGGCAAGGGATTGCTGGACGGCGCAGTTGCCGGGACTGTTTTTACATCTCCCACACCGGATGTAATATATGACGGCATAAAAGCCGTGAACGGTGGATCGGGGGTTCTACTGGTGGTCAAGAACTATACGGGGGATGTGATGAACTTTGACATGGCCAAAGAAATTGCTGAAATGGACGGTATAAAGGTGGACAGTGTGATAGTGAATGACGACGCAGCTGTGGAGGACAGCACATTTACAACGGGCAGAAGAGGTATAGCCGGGACTATATTTGTACATAAGATAGCAGGTGCTGCTGCAGACAGGATGATGCCCCTGCCGGAAGTAAAGAGGATAGCTGAAAAGGTTATAGCCAATATGCGGTCTATGGGCGTTGCCCTATCGCCGTGTACTGTGCCGGAAGCCGGAAAGCCCAGCTTTACCCTGGCCGGGGATGAGATTGAGATAGGCATACACGGAGAACCCGGTATACGTAGGGAGAAAATCAAGACGGCTGATGATGTGGCAGACGAATTGCTATTAAAAATACTGGATGATCTTCCCTATTCGGCCGGCGATGATGTGGCCGTGATGATAAACGGAATGGGCGGCACTCCGCAGATGGAGCTTTTTATCGTTAGCAGGCATGTGGCATCGGTACTTAAGAATAAGGGGATAAAGGTATATAAAACCGTTGTCGGCGAGTATATGACATCACTGGAGATGCAGGGAGCCTCTATAACCCTGCTCAAACTGGACAACGAACTTAAGGAATTGCTGGATGCACCTGGTGATTCCATTGCTTTTAAAAGTTTTGGGAGGTAAATCGTATGACTATAGACATAAGCATTGTGACAGATGTGATTAAGGCTATGGCGCGCGTTATTTCTGAAAATAAGGAATATCTTACGCAATTGGACTCCGCCATAGGCGATGCCGATCACGGTATAAATATGGATAGGGGTATGCAGGCGGTAGCAAGCAAGCTGCCGGCACTTTCAGATAAGGATATTGGCACCCTGCTCAAGACGGTGGGGATGACACTGGTATCCACGGTGGGAGGTGCGGCAGGTCCACTTTACGGAACGGCCTTTATGAGGGCCGGCCAGGCCGCCTCCGGCAAGGATGAGCTTAATGAGGAAGATGTACTGGCTGCGCTGGAGGCTGCACTTAAAGGAATAAAGGATAGAGGCAAGGCGGTCGCGGGTGAAAAGACCATGATAGATTCAATAGAGCCCGCCGTTAAGGCTTACTCCGATGCGCTTAAGAGCGGCATAGGCCTGGCCGAATCGCTGAACAGGGCGAAAGACGCAGCAAGTGAAGGAATGGAATATACAAAGAATATAATTGCAACCAAGGGCAGGGCCAGTTACCTGGGAGAGCGCAGCATGGGCCATCAGGACCCCGGCGCCACATCCGCCTGTTTAATGTTGGTGGCGGCAGCCAGGGTTGTAAGTACAATATAGGAGGCAGTATATGGTAGGATTAGCTATCGTATCCCATAGCAGCAAACTGGCTGAGGGCCTTTATGAACTAACAAACCAGCTCTCCCGCGGTAAGATTAAAATAGCAACTGCCGGAGGCATGTCGGATGGAAGCATCGGCACCGATGCCGTGAGTATAGCCGCTGCCGTCAGAAAGGCTGAAGACGGTGACGGAGTGCTTATTATAGCTGATTTGGGCAGTGCCATATTGAGCTCGGACATGGCTATGGAGTTGCTTGACGAAGAGCAAAAAGGCAGAATCGTGATTGCGGATGCTCCCTTTGTGGAAGGCGGGGTGGCTGCCGCTGTGGAGGCCTCGCTGGGCAGTGACCTGGAAAGGGTTAAAGAAGCAGCGCAGGCTGCAAAGGGATTAAGAAAATTATAAGTTATCATGAGACAGACGCAGGGCAAACAAATAGTCCTGCAATTTTTTTCTTGTGTTACTTTGTTAATGATGATAATATTATTTACTAAATGATGAGTCAGGATTAAGGGTTCAATTTAATTAAAGGAGGAAGGTTATGGATAATGATTCTCGTACACACGAACTCATAACTGAAGAGACCGATTTTAAGCGGGAGATCGGTGTGTTTGGCGGCATCAGCATTATCGGCGGTATTATGATTGGCTCGGGTATTTTTTATATTGGCTCTTATGTGCTGCAGAGTGTGGGCATGAACAACGGCCTGGCCTTGCTTTGCTGGATTATCGGCGGCTTGGTGTCCCTCTGCGGCGGGCTGTGTTTTGCAGAGCTTGGCGCATCCATGCCGAGAGCAGGAGGAAAAATGGTCTATTTAAATGAGGCATATCATCCTGTGGTAGGTTATATGTGCGGTTTTACCGATTGGCTTGTAAGCGGGCCAGGCTCCAATGCGGCGCTGGCTATTGCACTTATGGCGGTATTCAAATCTTTCTTTGATATAAGTGAGTTTGGCATAAAGGTGGGTGCGGCCGTCCTGATTATCTGCCTGACTGTGTATAACCTCTATGGTGTCAAGCTGGCTTCCCGTATTCAGGATTTTTCTATGATTGCCAAGCTCATACCGATTGGGCTTATAATACTGGTTGCAATATTTGCAGGTAGCGTGATCCCTGATCTCTCTATCGGCACTGCCACGGCCTATGCATCCCGGAATAACACCTCTGTTTTCAGTATGATCGCACTGGGTGTTGTGGCCGCCCTATGGGCCTACGACGGCTGGAACAATATAAATACAGTAACGGAGGAGATAAAGAATCCTAAGAGGGATCTTCCCTTGGCTCTGATAATTGGAATCGGCGGGATCACCGTTATCTATACGCTGTTTAATTTCGCCATAATACGTGTGCTTCCCCATAATGAAATCGTTGGTATGATTAATAAGGGTGATATTTATTTAGGTACCGCTGCAGCAACTAAAATATTTGGGGCTGCGGGTACAACCATTGTTTCCATCGGTATGATACTTGCCATGTTCGGAAGCCTTAACGGTTTGATTATGGCCCAGCCGCGCCTTTATTATGAGATGGCATTGGGAGGGCATTTCTTTGCATCCTTCGGCAAGTTGCATCCTAAATACAGGGTGCCGACCACAGCCATTATCGTACAGGGAATCCTTTCTGTGGTACTGGTATTTCTGCGTAACTTAGATCAATTAACCAATCTGGTTGTGATTAGCAGTATGATTTTTAATGTAATGGATATTTTGGCTGTTCCCATCTTGAGGAAAAAGTATCCGGATATAGAGCGGCCGTATAAGGTATGGCTATATCCCGTAACCGTAATTGTGGCAGCAGTTGCCCTTATCGCTCTGGTTATCCAGGGGGCGATAGATGATCCCGTAAATGGAGCAATCGGTTTTATTGTGCCGGCTTTAGGCGCGTTGGTTTATTATATTTTCGACAGGAAGTTGAAAAAAGAAGCATAAGGGGGATATATATGAAAACAGTTTATTACAATGCAAAGGTTTATGTTGACAGCGGACATTTTGAGCAGGCGGTGCTGGTGGAAGACGGTTTGATTAAAAAAGTGGGCGGGAACAAAGAAGTCCTTGATTGCTGCGATAGCAAGACGGAAAGGGTCGACTGCAAGGGCTATACACTGATACCCGGTCTCAATGATGCACACCTGCACTTTATGCAGCTGGGCGAGACAATGTATCAGGTACCTATTGAGGGCGTTAAGTCTATAGATGAGATGGTTTTACGGTGCCACAGGTTTATTGATGAGCATCCTGAAAGGGTTAAAAATGGCATGCATGCCACTGGTTGGAATCAGGACCTCTTTACAGGCAGCAGGCGTATGCCGGACAGGCATGATCTTGACCGCATAAGCACAAGGATTCCCATTGTCTTGGAGAGGGTGTGCGGACACATCCTCTCCACTAATACAAAGGCTATTGAGATGCTGGGTCTTACAGGTTCTTCACCTCAATACCCGGGCGGTGAATTCCTTATAGGCGATGATGGATACCCCAGCGGAATATTTAAGGAGAATGCCTGCAACTATGCCAAGGACATCATTCCGGACTTTACCATTGAAGAACGCCGACGAATTTTAATCGAATGCATGGACTATGCGGTCTCCATGGGACTCACCAGCGTACAGAGCAATGATATAGGGACTTCATTTATGGATGGGCCAGCGGCATTTCGTATGTTCCATGATATTTATGATAACGGGCAGGGTAAAATCCGCTACCAACACCAAGTTTGTTTTAATGACCTGGGGGCTTTTGAAAAATATCTGACTGAGGGCGAGTTTACAAGAAAGAGCAAACCTGATTCATGGCTGACCATAGGCCCGCTTAAGCTGTTTAAGGATGGCAGTCTCGGCGCCCGGACCGCTCTTATGAAGAATGATTACGCGGATGACCCCGGAAATCACGGACTTGAATGGATCAGTGAGGATGAAATGGATGAGTACTGCCGCCTTGCTAAAAAGTATAGTGTTCAGATTGTGACACACTGCATCGGCGATAAGGCCGTGGAGGAGACGGTCAAAGCATATGAAAAGGCATTTGTGAACGGGAAAAACAGTTTGCGCCATGCACTGAATCACTGCCAGATAACGGACAGTGAGCTTATTGACCGTATTGTGAGGGATGATATACTTGTCATTGCCCAGCCCATTTTTCTGGATTATGACATGCAAATTGTTGAGGACCGCTGCGGCAAAGGCCTGGCCGGTACATCCTATGCGTTCGGAAGCCTGCACCGCAAGGGCGCACATGTTGCCTATAGCACCGACTGCCCCGTGGAAAGCTTAAATCCTTTTGAAAATATCTATATGGCCGTGACGAGAAAGGATAAAAACGGCCGGCCGGAGGGAGGTTTTTATTCCCAGGAATGTGTGGATGTGGAAACAGCGGTTGACGCCTATACTAAAGAGAGCGCCTATACCCAGTTCATGGAGGATAGAAAAGGCCGGATTTATGAAAACTACTATGCTGATTTTGTGCTCCTAGACCGGGATATTTTCTCAATTGACCCGATGGAGATTAAAGAGACAAGGCCGTTGATGACCGTGGTGGGCGGCAAGATAATGTACTGCAAGGATATTTAATAAATCCAACATTATATTTTCATTATTGACTATAATACAAAGTTTTGCTATAATTTAGCAGTCCGATTATATTTAAGCAGCCATTGTAGGAAAATCGATACAAAATACAGTGAGCTTGCGGACAGATATTAAATTGAACAAAGATTTGATCATCGGAGGGTGATTCATCGCAATGAATATACCGGATAAGATGTTGGGTGCGCCCATGTCTCTTATCCGGTTTTTTAACATTTGTTTGAAGGTGTATATATGAATTACAAGGTTTTATTTGAAAAGACACCGCTCGCGAGGATGTTTGTAATCATTACCATACCCGGTATCATTGGAATGGTTGTATCATCACTTTATCAGATTATCGACGGTGCGTTTGTCGGACAGATTTTAGGTTCTAATGCTTTTGCAGCAGTAAATCTTGCCGTTCCTCTTGTTATTCTCAATTTTTCATTAGCCGACCTTATAGGTGTAGGTTCATCGGTACCGATAGCAATCAAATTAGGAGAAAAAGATGAAAAAAGCGCAAGCAATATTTTTACAAGCGCATGCATTATGATTATTGCCACAGGTACGATTTTAGGTGCAATAATATATTTTTTTGCTGAGGATTTTGTGAGATTGATGGGGGCTGATGAGGAGCTTGTAGCAATGGCTTCTCAATACCTGCGCGTTTATGCCGCGTGCTCACCTTTTACCACCATCATATTTGCCGTTGACAACTATCTGCGTATTTGTGGGAAAGTAAGGTTCAGCATGATAGTCAATGTTTTGATGTCGATAATCGGAATTATTTTGGAATATCTGTTTTTATCGGTTTTTCATTTCGGTATTTGGAGTGCCGCGTTTGCAGAATGTGTGGGAATGTTTGTATGCGTTATTATTGCCTTTATGCCTTTCTTACTCGGTAAAATGCAGCTTCGCTTTACCCGCCCCAAGATGGACGGGTATGTGCTGTTTACGATTGTCAAAAACGGTTCGCCTGTATTTCTCGATAATATAGCGGGGCGTGTTACCTCCATAATCATAAACATACTTTTGCTGCGCCTAGGCGGGGCTACAGCGGTTTCAGCTTATGGGGTGCTGATGTATGTTGATGGTCTCGTGCAGCCCGCACTTTATGGGTTCTGTGATTCTCTCCAGCCGGCTGTGGGATATAATTACGGAGCGAAGAATTATGATCGTGTGGATGCTATTGAACGTAGATGTTTTGCCGCCTGCGGGATACTATCCGTTTCAATGGCTGCCATCATGTTCTTTGCAAGAAAATATGTCGTCGGTATATTTGTGCAGGCGCAGGATGTGGCGGTCATAAATATGTCGCTTAAGGCGATTTCTTTGTTTGCTTGTACGTATCTGACGCGTTGGATATCCATATCGGTACAGAGCTATATGTCAGCCATCGGTAAGGCAGGTTATGCAACAATTATTTCATTTTCTATGGCTTTTGTTTTACCCGTTATATTAATTTTTGCCCTTAAATCATTCGGTCTTAAAGGTATCTGGCTTAATATGCCGCTTGTATCTCTGGCTGCGGCGGTTTTAGCAGCCGGCCTGTTGATGAATTATCGCAAAGAATTGGCGGCGGAGTTTGATGTGGAAGGGCTAAGTTAACTATTCCGATAAAATATTGATAAGATATCTCTGAAGTGGACAAGGTAAATAACCAGAATCTACTTTGGAGGTATTTTTTATATCTTTATAAAATCTTTATTTTTCCTTATTAATATTGTTTATAGGCTAGCTTAATAATATTATGAAGGGAAGAATAGAGATGAGTGATTTCATCCTTGAAACATCGTATTTAACAAAGAAATTTGGCGGCCAGGCCGCGGTAAAAGATGTATCGCTTAAGATAAGGCGAAACAGCATTTACGGTTTTCTCGGGCCGAATGGTGCGGGAAAGTCGACCACGCTCAAGATGATTGTCGGTTTGCTGCATCCTACAAGCGGCAAGATTCTCTTTGATGGTGAGCCTTTTAAGAGCGAGGATTTGTCAAAGATCGGTTCACTTATTGAATCGCCAGCGTTATACGGGAACCTTACGGCGGAAGAAAATCTCATGGTGCATACCAAGCTTCTGGGCATACCCAATGATAAGATCCAAGAGGTTCTTAAAACGGTTGATTTGACTGATACCGGAAAAAAATTAGCTTCGCAGTTTTCCATGGGTATGAAGCAGCGGCTGGGGATTGCCATTGCACTTTTAGATGACCCCGAGCTACTTATTTTGGATGAGCCTACCAATGGGCTTGATCCTGTTGGTATACAGGAGCTTAGAGAATTAATTTCCTCTTTTCCGCAGAGAGGAATGACGGTGATCCTGTCCAGCCACATTTTAACAGAGGTGGCGCAGGTGGTGGATACCATTGGTATTATTAATAATGGAAAACTTCTTTATCAAGGCCAGGCCGACCCGGGGTGTGATCTTGAAAAGTTATTTATGGACGTCATAAAGGGTGGTGACAGGCGATGAATATCCTGGAGTCCGAGCTTATAAAATACAGGAGGACGCTTGTGCAAAAATTCGCAGTGCTTTCCCCGCTCTTCTTTGTGCTTCAGGCCTCGCTGCAAAAGTTATTCATGCCCGCTAACTACTTCCGGCCGTGGCAACTTATAACAAGCCTGGTGTTTAATTGGTGGCCGGTGATCTTCCTGCCTCTTGGCCTGGCCCTGTTAGCGGTTTTGGTTGATTCACAGGAGAGAAAGGCGGGCGACTATCGCGGACTGCGCTGTCATTATATATCGCCTGCATATATATGGACGAGCAAGGTGGCGGTCATGGCGATATACACCCTTGTCGCAACCGCAGTACTCTTGGTTTCCACGGTGCTGGCCGGCCTGATTACGGCAAAGGGCGGCGTTCCGTGGGGCAAGATAATATCGGCATGCCTTGTATTGTGGGTGGCATCCCTGCCGCTTATACCCATTCAGCTGTGGGCAGCCACATGGAAGGGCATGTTTTCCAGTATGGCGGTTGGTTTTGCGGGTATGATGTCGGGTGTGTTTGCTGCGCAGAAGTACTATTGGTTTGTTGACCCATGGAGCTGGGGCACAAGGATGATGTGTCCCATCATCGGTGTGCATCCCAACGGTACCCTGCTTTTGAATTCCAGCCCGCTTTGGAACCCATCGGTACTGCTGGCAGGTTTAATTTTGTCGCTTGCAGCATTTATTGTGATTACATTGGTGACCGCACACTGGTTTAGCAGGAGGGAGGTAAGATGATGAGGGTATTATCATCGGAATGGCTTAAGACAAAGCGCAGCGCCATAAGAGGAATTGTGTTTTTTATTCCACTGTTATTTGATGCAGCTATTATATGGTATATTTCATCCAGAGGAGTAAGTGACAACACACAGTTACTGGCCTTTCGCATGTTCTTTGAAGCCTGGACGACCTCTGTTGTTCCTATAGGCACGGGCATCCTCTCCGGGTTTTTAATACATCAGGAGGAGCTTGCAGGCAGTTTTGACGGCATTTTAAGCAGCAAGGTCAGCCGGAATAAGTTGTATTTGGGTAAGTTTATTTTTTCGGTTATACTTATGACGATCAGTACCGCAATTGCGGTGACTGTTTTCGCCGCGGAACTTAAACTGATACTTGGTTTTTCTATTGTTTGGTCTATATATTTGAAGTCTGCAATACTAACTATAACAGCAACCATTCCACTATTAGCCATCTGTATGTGGGTGAGCTGGGCCTGGGGAATGGGGGCATCCATAGGGATAAGCATTGGCGGACTGCTGCTGGCCGCTTTGATGGCGACAGGCCTGGGCGACAAGGTGTGGCAGTTTATACCATGGGCCTGGCCGGTGAGGCTGGCGGAGCTTCCCGGAGTCCCTTTAGCCCGTGCCAGTCTGCCGCCGGCTGATATCTTGCCGGGGCTTATAAACCGGCAGATCGCAATGGGCCTTTTGGCATCAGGCATATGCCTTGCGGCTGTTTTGATAGGCGGTATAATTTGGTTTAAACATTGGGAAGGTAGAAGATACTATGAATAAATAGTGTTTCATACCCGATGGAGGTGATATATTGAGCAGGATACTGATAATTGATGATGAAAGGGATCTGGTAATGCTTTTAAAGGATGAACTGGAGGCGAGGGGTCATAAGGTATTCACGGCATATGACGGCAAGAAGGGAATTGAGCTTGCCAAAGAGCAGCCTGATCTCATTATACTGGACATCATGATGCCCAGGACCGATGGTTTTGAAGTTTGCCGCGCTATTCGGGACGATGTGATTTGTCCCATTATCTTTTTGAGCGCAAAGCAGTCCGAGACTGATAAAATAAAAGGCCTGTCGATGGGGGGAGACGATTATATCGTCAAACCCTTCGGCCTTAAAGAACTCATGGCGCGGATAGAGGCAAACCTGCGGCGGGAAAAGCGTTCACAATATATAAATGCTCAGCACAAACGCACCCGGCTGTACTTCGGAAATCTAAGTTTGGACATAAAAGGAAGGACTGTAAGCATAGGTGGTGAAGATATTTCTCTTACAAGGCGGGAGTATGATATTGTGGAGCTGTTGGCACTGCATGCGGGACAGGTGTTTTCACGGGAGCAGATATATGAGGATATCTGGGGATATGATTCGGAAGGGGATTCCTCAACGGTTGTAGAACATATAAAGAAGATCAGGGCGAAGTTTGCAGCCTGTGAGTCTTCTGCTGATTATATAACCACAGTCTGGGGGATTGGATACAAATGGAAGACCGCCCGCTGGTAACCCAGTTTCGCCTTACATTTATAAGGATAATCACTATCAGCATCCTTGCCACAGCTGCTACCTACTTTTTTACCGCTATTTTGTTTAACAGCCTTGAATATAGAAGAATATATCCTGCAAACTATTACGAAAACAGAATACCCGAAGTGGAAAGATGTATCCGGAAGGAGAATACCCGCCTGCTCTCAGGGGAGGGTGAAAAGGGATTGAAGACTGCCGTGGGCGGTGAGGGCATGCCCTACCAGGTGCTTGACAGTAAAGGCAATGTGCTTTATGGCACTAATAAAGAAAAAATCTTTAGCAGTAAGAGGCAGCTATATAGTAGTCTCAATAAGACATTAAGAAAACAAGGCCATTATATATATACCGTTCCTGTTATTGATGATAACGGTAATATTAGAGGAGCCGTTACTCTTTCATATCAATTGAAGCCTACCTATCCTAATGGAAACGGCGGATGGATAAAGGCTATTTCTATCACCGTATTGGTTTCCCCTTTTTTCTATATTATAGGATTTACTTATATTTTTTCTAAGAGCTTTGCAGAAAATATTAATAAACCACTCACAATGCTTACGGAGGCCTCGCGCAAAATAAAACAAAGGGACCTGGATTTTGATATAGATTATCACTCAAACAATGAACTGGGCAGGCTATGCAGCGCTTTTCGCGAAATGAAGGATGAGCTTGCAAGGTCGCTTTCTACGCAGTGGAAAATGGAACAAGAACGGGTGGAAATGGTGGAGGCGCTGGCTCACGACCTTAAATCGCCGCTCTCCGTCATAAGGATATATTCGGAGGCGCTGCTTGATAATGATGCAATAAGTGATGAAAAGAGGGATAGATATCTTGCTGTGGTAAAGGAGAATGCGGAGAGAAGCTCATTTCTTGTGCAGCAGATGCAGTATACATCTGACCAGGAGCGGCAGGATACCAGGCTTATCCTTACCGAGATTAAACCGGGGGAGTTTCTGAGAAAAAAGGTGCATGAATATGAAGACCAGGCCAAGCCGAAAAACATAAAAATCACATTGCAAACACAGGGGGATGTAAAAAATTCGCTAATCGTCGATGCGAGCAGGCTGGGACGCATACTGGATAACATCGTATCCAACAGCCTCGAGTACACCCCGTCAGACGGCAGGATAGACATCTCGCTTGAAGTAAAAGAGAACGAGGCGGTTTATAAAATTTGTGATACCGGCTGTGGTTTTAGCAAAAAAGATTTAGATAAAGCCTTAAGCAGATTTTACCGGGGTGACCAGTCCCGTACAAGCGGTGGCGGACACTCCGGCCTCGGCCTTTATATAGCAAGGCAGCTGGCCGGACAGTTGGGCGGATACGTCAAGATTTATAATATACCGTCCGGCGGGGCCTGTGTTGAATTTAGCCATAAAAAATTTAACGTGTAAAAGCTAATAACCCCGCCAATAATAATTTTTGTCCTCAAACACATTCCGGAACAACACCCCAAACAAAAAGCCGCCTACATGTGCCCACCATGCCACTCCGGAGACGGCTCCCCCTCCGATTAAGGCCTGGCCGGCTCCTGAATAAAGCTGGGATAAAAACCAGATTAGCAGATATACGACGGCTGGTATGTGGACGATCAGTGGTAAAAAGAATATCGGGGGTACCAGGGTCAAAATCCTAGCGTGGGGATAATACATGAAGTATGCGCCCATCACCCCGGCTATTGCTCCCGATGCGCCCACTGTGGGATAAGGAGACATGAGATTGAAGGCAAAATGGATTATTCCCGCTATTATTCCACTCAATAAGTAGAACAGCAGGAACCTGCCATGCCCCATGCGGTCTTCCACATTGTCACCGAACAGCCACAGTATCCACATATTGCTTATCAAATGGGTTAACCCTCCATGTAGGAACATACTTGTGACGAAAGGATAAAGCCCACTCAGCGAAAAAGCAGCCTTTCCGGCAAAAATCTTACCGTACTGTGCCGGTATAAGCCCAAACCTGTATATAAACTCATTGAACTGTACGGCGGGAGAGAGTGCAGAGTAGAGATATATCAAGGTGTTTAAAACTATAAGTGTTACGGTGATGTAAGGTTTCCTCCTGCTGTAAAGCTCATCTCTCAATGGAATCATATGCGCACCTCTTCAAATATATAGTATAGTTTATTATATCATAAGGTTATGCCGATACATAAAATGCTGTGACAAACATCCATATTATCTTCATGGAACGCCATTCCTATCAGAAATTTGTAAATGATTGCAAACGTTTACTTATTATGCTAATCTACCTATGAAGAAAATCAACCGGGAATAGTGTTTATATGAGTGCCCGGAGTATGAGGTTTTTATCCTCAGTCTGAGCTTGATAAATTAAAGAATGGTATAAGGTGATAAGGGATGGACAGATTGGATGAGGTATATCCTACATTGGAGAAGCCCATAGAGAGAAGTTACTTATCTTTAATATCGAATGGCGGAGAACGGAATGACTCAATGCTTTTAAAAACAGGTATAGTTTTGTATCGCTGGACTTAAAAGACATGATGAGGGTTCCCAAAAAAGTGCGTATTGGTTTAAAGATTTGATAGAAAATAATGTTTTGATGAATAAAATTATAATAACTACATCTAATAAATATATTTGGATGTAGTTTTTTAGTTCTTTTAACTTGCATTTCCTGTGTATAACATTATATTATTAGGAAGGGAAAACAATATTTTTCCAAACTTAAAGTATATTAAAAACAAAGGAGGATATAAACATGGACGAAACAAATAATTCCAGATTTTTAGACCGCATAACGGCTTTCATCGAAGAGAAAATTGCGCCGCCATTGCTGAGACTTTCGCAGACCAGATATCTGGAAGCGCTTCAGCGCACCTTTGTTACACTGATGCCCTATATGATTTTAGGAGCGACAGCGACACTGATTTTGAATTTAAGCGGTTTGTTCGGGCCGGATGGCGGACTCAACCTTCCGGGTGTTGTAAAGGTACTGAATGTGATTATAGAGCCCTGCCGGCCATGGCTGACGCAGGTTGTGTTTGTAACAATGAATCTGTTGGCCGTTATTACATCCACCCTGAACGGGTATTTTCTTGGGGATTATTATCACAGAAAGGATAAAAATGTAACCCCTGTCGTATCAGCTGTTTTGGCATTGGTATCATTTCTATGTTTTATTGATTTTACCAAGCTCAGCGATAATTTTGACTGGCCGGCTTATATTCTTGGTTCTCCCAGCCTTTTTGGTGGTATACTTATCAGTATATTAGCCGTTGAGATATACCGCTTTTTAATTGGGAAGAATATTACAATTAAAATGCCGGAATCCGTTCCGCCGATGATTGCATCGGCTTTTACCAGCATGATCCCGGTATCTGTAGTTGTCGTTGTATGCTCCATAATTGGACAAGGATTTGCTCACTTTGATTTCTTGGCTTTACTCAATAAATGGAGTGCTTACCTTGTTGTGGGAGGGAGTGGGCCGATTGCTCAGTTTGCCGGTTTCTTTATTGACCGTATCCTGTGGTTTGTCGGCCTGCACGGTTCCAACATAGTATCTTCAGTTATGCAACCGGTATGGACAACCATGATTACGGATAACATCAATGCTTTTGCGGCGCATAAAGCCATTCCTTATATGTTTACCGAACCGTGGATTAATTTTTATGTGAGATGTTCTTTGTTCCCGGTCGCGTTGCTTTGCTGCATGAGTAAGGTTAAGCGTTTCAAGGTTTTAGGCAAGCTCTCACTGCCGGGTACTATTTTTAATATTGCAGAGCCGGTCATGTATGGCCTGCCCATCGTGCTCAACCCGCTTATGTTTGTACCGTGGGTACTTGGGTTTAGTGTGTTGTTTATACTTAATGCTATTTTAGGAGTTTTGGGAATTACACCGGCTATGGTGTCTATGGTCGTCTGGACTATGCCCGCTCCACTGGCATCTTTTATCGGCAGCGGATTTAAACCGCAGGCGCTGATAATTACTCTGA
>ENA-UOOI01000346-UOOI01000346.1-fermentation-metagenome-genome-assembly--contig:-NODE-346-length-60620-cov-4.019136_pt1 | contig 60620 bp, 52 predicted proteins | sample MGYA00245779_ERZ724027 | MGnify/ENA primary metagenome ERZ724027 (study PRJEB28704, sample SAMN03018318) | fermentation metagenome | biome: anthropogenic terrestrial biome; feature: soil; material...
CGGCGACCACCGAGATCTACACTCTTTCCCTACACGACGCTCTTCCGATCTCACAAAACAGAAGTATTCCTTTGATTCGAACGGAAAACTGGCAAACTGTGAAAGCAGAGATCCGTCTAAATGCGAGATCTTCATTGTCGAGGGGGATTCTGCCGGCGGTTCTGCAAAGATGGCCAGAAACCGAAATTATCAGGCTATTATGCCGATCCGCGGAAAAATATTGAATGTGGAAAAGGCCACCATTGACAAAGTTTTGGCTAATGCAGAGATCAAGACTATGATCAACGCTTTTGGGTGCGGTTTCTCAGAAGGATACGGAAATGATTTTGATATCAGTAAGCTGCGATACCATAAGATTATCATTATGGCGGATGCCGATGTGGATGGTGCACATATCTCTACATTGCTGCTGACTTTGTTTTATCGATTCATGCCGGAACTCATCTATGAAGGACACGTTTATGTTGCCATGCCTCCTCTTTATAAGGTAATGCCCTCGAAAGGAGAAGAAGAGTATCTGTATGATGATAAGGCCCTGGAACACTACAGAAAAAGCCATAAAAACACGAAGTTTAGTCTTCAGAGATATAAAGGTTTAGGTGAGATGGATGCCAGCCAGTTATGGGAGACAACTCTGAACCCGAAGACCAGACTTTTAAAGCAGATAGAAATTGAAGATGCCAGGCTTGCCTCTGATGTGACAGAGACCCTGATGGGCAGCGATGTTCCTCCAAGAAGAGAATTTATCTATGAGCATGCAAGAGACGCAGAACTAGATATATAGAAGAAAGGTTAAGCATTAAAAATGGATGAGCAGATTATAAAAACAGAATATTCCGAGCTGATGCAGAAATCATATATCGACTATGCCATGAGTGTGATTGTTGCACGTGCACTTCCTGATGTGAGAGATGGATTAAAACCGGTACAGAGAAGGACCTTGTATGATATGCAGGAACTCGGCATATTCTACGACAGGCCGTACCGCAAATGTGCCAGAATTGTCGGTGACACCATGGGGAAATACCACCCTCACGGTGACAGTTCGATCTATGAGGCTCTTGTTGTGTTGGCACAGGACTTCAAAAAGGGCAGGACACTGGTAGATGGACACGGCAACTTTGGCTCTATAGAGGGAGACGGAGCGGCTGCCATGCGTTATACTGAGGCCAGACTGGAAAAAATCACGCAGGAAGTCTATCTTAAAGATATGGATAAAGATGTTATTGATTTTATACCGAACTTTGATGAGACAGAAAAGGAGCCGGAAGTTCTGCCAGTGAGAATTCCGAACCTTCTTGTGAACGGTGCGGATGGAATTGCCGTAGGTATGGCTACAAACATACCACCTCATAATCTCGGTGAAGTGGCGGATGCAGTCAAAGCCTATATGAAGGACCAGAATATCACCACAAGGGAACTGATGAAATATATCAAGGGACCCGATTTTCCGACAGGGGGAGTCATTGCAAATAAAGATGAATTGGAACAGATCTATGAGAGCGGGAGCGGCAAGATCAAGATCAGAGGGAAAATATCCATAGAAAAAGGAAAAGCGGGAAAACAATATTTTGTAATCACCGAAATCCCTTATACGATGATCGGCGCAAACATTGGTAAATTTTTAAATGATGTTGCAAATCTGGTAGATTCTAAAAAAACCTCCGATATTATTGACATATCTAATCAGTCATCAAAAGAGGGGATCCGAATTGTTCTGGAGCTCAGAAAGGGAGCTGACATCGAATATCTTACTAGCCTTCTCTACAAGAAAACAAGGCTTGAGGATACCTTTGGAGTCAATATGCTTGCTGTGACAGATGGCCGCCCGGAGGTCTTAAGCTTAAAGAAAATCATAGAACATCATGTCGACTTTCAATTTGAGACCTGTACCAGAAAATATCAGAATCTTCTGGCGAAAGAGATGGATAAAAAAGAAGTCCAGGAAGGCCTGATTAAGGCATACGATGTGATTGATCTGATTATCGAGATCCTTCGAGGAAGTAAGAGCCAGAAGCAGGTAAAAGAATGCCTGACTATGGGAAAAACAGAAGGTATTAAGTTTAAGACAAAATCCAGTGAGAAAGCTGCCAAAAAGTTGATATTTACAACCAGACAGGCACAGGCAATATTGGAAATGCGTTTATACCGTTTGATCGGTCTGGAACTGGAAGCGCTGATAAAAGAACATGATGAGACACTTGCGAGAATCAGTCGTTACGAAGATATATTAAACAATTACGACTCTATGGCTTCTGTAATAATGGATGATCTAGATTCAATTAAGAAAGAGTTTGGAAGAAAACGAAGAACGAAGATCGAAAATTCAGAAGAAATTGTTTTGAAAGAAGCTGAGATAGAAGAAACAGAGATTGTCTTCCTCATGGATCGTTTTGGATACGCGAAAACCATTGACTGTGCAACATATGAGAGGAATAAAGAGTCAGCGGATACTGAGAATAAATTCATATTTTCCTGCATGAATACGGATAAAATATGTATATTCACCGATCTTGGAAAGATGCATTCATTCAAGGTGCTGGACCTGCCTTGCGGCAAGTTCAGGGACAAGGGAATACCGATTGACAACATCTGCAAATATGACAGTTCGAAAGAGCAAATGGTATTTGTCTCAAATCTTAAGAATATTACAGACAGGGAATTGATATTCGTCTCTCGAAACAGTATGTGCAAGGTTGTAAAAGGTTCTGAATTCAATGTGTCAAAGAAAACAATAGCAGCAACGAAACTGGCAGATGACGACGATCGCCTGATACTTGTGGGGATCTTCGATGAAAGTGATTATCTTGTCCTGCAAAGTGAAGAGGGATATTTCTTACGGTTTCTTGCTAATGAAGTGCCTGAAAAGAAAAAAACTGCTATTGGAGTTCGGGGAATGCGGCTTGGTAAAGATGATTTTATCAGCCATGGCTATCTCCTGGCAAACCGAATAGAATATAAGATAGACTACAAGGATAAGAAATTGTCTCTCAACCGATTGAAACTGGCAAAACGTGATAACAGGGGAACTAAAAAACAGTAATATTGTCTTTTGAAAAATAATGGGCTCAGGGTCTGCGTTTTCATACTTTATGCAGAGCAGGACCGTGAACCCAAGGCAACAGGGAAACAACAGGTGGTTTTCTAGAGAATCTGAGGAAGTTCCAGATAATTTAACAGCCCTACGTAGATTGCATATGCAAATTGATACTGATCGTTTACCAGCTTTTGCACATCATCTTCGTTTGAAATATAACCTAGTTCAACTAAGACTGCAGGCATCTGCGTACGTCTTAAAACATAGAGTGAGGGATTTTCACGGACACCATTATTTTTCGTGCCGGTTCTTCTTACGATCTCCAGAAGTATCTGTTCGGCAAGAGCAGATGCCACATCATCAAACTCATATACATATACTTCGCTTCCGTTTACGGCAGGGTTTGGATTGGAATTCACGTGTATGCTGATAAAATAATCGGCAGGCCATTCATTTGCCATATTCACTCGTTCCATTAAACTGGTAGCGTTACTTGTTCCAAGGGATGTTTCTGGGGTGGGCCTTGAAAGCATGACCTCAAATCTTGAATCGTCTGCCATAATATCAGCCAAATATCTTCCTACCATATATGTGATATCCTGTTCTCTATAGCCGAATCCCTCGGCCCCTGCATTGACACCGCTTGGGTTGTGTCCCTGGTCTATAAATACCTGTATTGCCAATTTCGTACCATCCTTTATACATTTGTTCTCTTATCTTAACATATGCTGTGAAGTCATCATTGACCATCAAAATTCAATTTGATAAATCAGCGTGTCTATGGTATATTAGATGATAAGGGTCATAATTAGTATATCACTGATACATGACACAAAGGGGAGTCTTAAGACAAAAAAATAAAGCCGAAAATCAGATTCGAACTGACGACCTCTTCATTACGAGTGAAGCGCTCTGCCAACTGAGCTATTTCGGCTTGTGCAACGCACAATGAATATTATACCTTATTTTCAAAATAAATCAACTGTTTTTTTAAAAAAATTACAGATCAAAAAGGAGCAATGGTGAACAGTTATTTTAAGCAGCAGAATCTGAAGATTCTGGAAGAACATTTTCGTAATGGATGCAAGATGAATTGTATTCAGAAACTTGGCATGGAGATTGAGCATATCATCGTGCATAAAGATACTTTGGAAGCTGTAACTTATTACGAGAAACATGGGATAGGCTGGCTGCTTGATCAGCTGAAGCCCTATTATCCTCATTTCTATTATGAGCAGGACAGTCTTTTGGGATTGTCCAATGCAGATTATTCAATAAGTCTGGAGCCGGCTTGTCAATTTGAGATCAGTATTGCTCCAAGAGAAGATATCCGGACAATCATGAAAATTTATCATAGTTTTCTTAAGATTTTACAGCCATATCTTCAACAAGAGGGATATGAAATATTAAATATTGGATATCAGCCCAAAAGCAAGGTGAATAATCTGCCTTTGATTCCGAAACAGAGATATCGCTTCATGGATCAGTATTTTAAGACTTCCGGTACCAGAGGAAGAAACATGATGAGGGGAACTGCGGCAACACAGATATCCATCGATTACTGCAGTGAAGAGGATTTTGTTCGTAAGTATCGGACGGCATATCTGATTATGCCTGCCATCAAATTTTTGACAGACAATTCACCGATTTTTGAGGGGAATCCGTACTCCGAACATCTGGCACGCACAGAAATCTGGGACAATGTAGACCCGAAACGCTGTGGAATTCCCAAAGGACTTTTTGACGAAGATTTCGGTTTCCATACGTACGCCGAATATCTGTGGAATCTGCCCCCGATTATGAAACCGGAGGGTGACAACTTTGTTTATTGTGGTGAGGATCGTGTCTGTGATATCTGGGATGAGAGGCTACTTAGTCTTGAGGACGTAGATCATATCATCTCTATGACTTTTCTGGATGTCAGACTTAAGAACTATGTTGAAATTCGCGGTGCTGATAGTATACCTGCCGAATATATGATGGCTTATCTGGCTTTTATTAAGGGAATTTTCTTTGATAAACAAGTTTCAGAAATTCTACTTTCCCGGTATCATGTAACAATCCGGGATATACAAAGAGCAGATCAGTCTCTTTGCAAAGATGGCTATCAAGGGGAAATTTATGGTGTTCTGGCGGATCAGTTTTTCCTGGAACTGTTAACGCTTGCAAAGACTCACCTCAAAAACGGAGAAGAGGAGCTTTTGGATCCCTTTTTCAGTCTGGTGGATGAAAAGACTACATTAGCTGCAAAATATCAAAAGAATGAATTATAAAAAATTTAACAGACATTTTACTGAAAAAGGAGTTAATATTGGAATCAATACAAGAAGAGTATAAATCGTATATAGAAGAACATATGGAAGAAAGTGAAAAGGCTGCGCAGTCTGTGAAGGACTTTCTTATGAATTCACCCGCCTACTATCATGGGCGTCTTCGGGTTCATACGCTTCAGATACCGAAAGTGTTTTCAGAAGATACCATTCGTATCTTTCAAAATATTGTCAAGATAACCTACAGTATCTTCACAAAGGTGATTCGGGAATATTTAGATAACCCCGAATATAGAAAATTATTTCCATTTTCCAGGGAACTTGAAAAGTTGATCCTTGTTCCGAATCTCTATGACAGTCTTCTTCCAATTGCAAGATTTGATATCTTTTTTAATGAAGATGACCATTCGTTTAAATTCTGTGAGATTAATACGGACGGAACCAGCGCGATGAATGAGGATAGACTGCTCAATCAGGCTTTAGAGTTGAATCCGGCTCATGTTCAGATGAAGGAAAAATATCAGTTTAAATCGTTTGAACTTTTTGACAGCTGGGTGGAAACTTCCTTATCCTTGTATGATACGTATGAAAAGAAAGTTGAGAAACCTTATATTGCAATTGTGGATTTTCTTGACAATGGTTCAGTTACGGAGTTTGAGGAATTTAAAAAGCGTTTTCAAAAGTATGGCTACGACTGTGAGGTTTGTGAGATTACAAAGATGAAATATCGAGATCATGTGTTATATTCACCATCTAATATCCCGGTTGATCTCATCTATCGAAGAGCTGTTACTACAGATATCATGGCCCATTACGATGAAGTGCGAGATTTCACAGAGGCTGTCAAAAACCAGGATGTCTGTATTATGGGATCTTTTTGTACGCAGATTATTCACAATAAATGGCTTTTTAAGGTGCTGCGTGAGGAGCCCACTTTAAGCCTTCTGACCAGAGAGGAGCAGCTATTTGTAAATGAACATATTCCTTATACAAACCTTCTTGATGATCACTTCTTTGATGTGAATCAGGTGACTGAAGATAAGAACAGGTGGATTATCAAGCCGCTTGATTCCTATGCATCAAAAGGAGTGTTTGCGGGAATTGACTTCAGCGAAGAAGAATGGCTGGCGATTGTAAGAGAAAATATCAATCAGGGATATATCTATCAGGAATATTGTCCCCCATACAGAACTGAAAACATCTCTTTCACAGAGGATGATGCGAAATTTAAAACTTATACCAATATGTCGGGACTATATGTATATAATGGAAGTTTTAAGGGAGTCTACTCCAGACTTTCAGACGGTGGGATTATTTCATCCCAGTATAACGAAAAGGAAGTTGCAACATTAGTCCTGGAAAACAAGAAATAGTGTTGGAACATAGTTTCAGACAGGGAGTTATTTTTGAGGGATGGTCATGGCGACATGCACTATTCCTCTGCTATTTTTCGGATATAGAAAGGTATTTAATGTAGATGAAAACATTAGTGATAGCTGAGAAACCGTCGGTAGGGCGTGATATTGCGCGGGTTATGCACTGTTCGAAAAAAGGTGACGGATGTATGGAGGGAAGCCAGTATGTCGTAACATGGGCCCTCGGACATTTGGTGACATTGCAGGATCCGGAAGACTACAATAAGAAATATAAAGAATGGGAGCTTTCTATGCTTCCTATTATGCCTGATAAACTTAAAATCAAAGTGATACCTAAGACAGGGAAACAATATCATGCGATTACAAAGCTTCTCTTTAGAGGGGATATTAATCAGGTAATTATCGCTACGGATGCGGGAAGAGAAGGTGAATTGGTTGCCAGATGGATTCTGGATAAAGCTCATAACCAAAAGCCATGTAAACGACTGTGGATCTCTTCGGTGACAGATAAAGCAATCCAGGAAGGATTTGCCCATCTAAAAGATGCGAGGGAGTATGACAATCTTTATCATGCTGCTGTTTCCAGAGCAGAAGCAGACTGGCTGGTAGGAATCAACTGTACGCGTGCATTGACATGCAAATATAATGCACAACTTTCCTGTGGAAGAGTACAGACACCGACACTTGCCATGATTGAAAAACGGGAAGAAGAGATCCGCTCTTTTACAGCTAAACCGTATTATATGATTTCAGCTGAGGCCGGGCATGTGAAGTATCTCTGGATCGATCAAAAGACCAACAGTGCCAGAACATTTTCGAAAGAAAGAAGCGAATCCATTCAAAGGAAAGCACAAGAGGGCAGTTTGAAGCTTACAAAAGTCGATAAGAAAGAAAAAAAGACGTTTGCACCACTGCTCTATGATCTTACGGAATTGCAGAGAGATGCGAACAATCATTTTGGATATTCGGCAAAACAGACATTAAATATCATGCAGCGTCTGTATGAGACATATAAATTACTTACATATCCCCGAACAGATTCTCGTTATCTGACTGCGGATATTATTCCGACGATTGCGGAACGACTCGAAGCTATATCCGTGGGACCGTATCGAAGTCTGGCATCAAAAGCAAAGCAGACGAAACTTTCGAAAAAAATGTCCTTTGTAAATGATGCCAAAGTTTCGGATCACCATGCGATTATTCCGACTGAGCAATTTGTAGATCTTGCGGCTCTTTCTTCGGAGGAACGGAAAATCTATGATCTTGTAGTTCGCAGATTCTTAAGTGTGTTGTATCCCCCAGTTGTGTATGAGGAGACAATGATCAGTGCAGATCTGGGAGGAGAGATCTTTCAGGCCAGAGGAAAAAGAATGATAAAGATGGGATGGCGTGAGGTTTATGAGTCGGAGGCGACACAGAGCGAAGAGGACACAGATGGATTGAAGGAACAAAATCTGCCGCTCCTTAAGCCAGGAGAAGTCTTTGAGAATCCTGTTATCCGTGTGCAGGCGCAAAAGACAAAGCCGCCCAGGCGTTTTACAGAGGCAACCCTGCTTAGCGCCATGGAAAATCCGGTTCGTTATATGGAATCAATGAATACGAAGATGGCAAAGACTCTGGGAGAAACCGGAGGACTGGGAACTGTCGCGACCAGAGCAGATATTATTGAAAAATTGTTCAACACATTTCTGCTGGAGAAAAAGGAAAATGAGATTATACTCACAAGTAAAGCAAAGCAGCTCCTGAGATTGGTCCCTTTGGATCTGAAGAGGCCGGAACTCACCGCCAGCTGGGAGATGAAACTTTCTGCAATCGCTGGCGGAGATCTCAAAAGTTACAAGTTTACGGACGAAATCAGGAATTATACAAAGGATCTTGTAAACCAAATCAAGGAAGAGGAGGGAAGTTATCACCATGATAATCTGACGAATAAAAAGTGTCCAAACTGCGGAAAACGCCTCCTTTCCGTGAAAGGAAAGAATTCAAAACTCCTTGTCTGTCAGGATCGAAATTGTGGATACCGGGAAGTTATCTCGCGTACTTCGAATGCAAGATGTCCTGTCTGTCATAAGAAGATGGAATTGTACGGAAATGGTGAAGATGCAACATTTATCTGTATATGCGGTCATAAAGAAAGATTGGATAAATTTAAGGAGCGAAGGAAAAAAGAAGGCGGTGGTGTGTCCAAAAAGGATGTTGCACAATATATGAAAGCACAGAAGAGGGAAGCACAAGAACCAGTTAACAATGCATTTGCAGATGCATTGAAGGGGATACATCTGAACTAAAATCCTTTTTGTTTTTATTAAAATATGGAAGAGGTAAGAATATGGTAGAAATAATAGTTCCACAGGAATACGCATCGGCTCTTAGTCTACATGAGACTCAGGCTGCGATTAAGACCGTAAAAGATTTTTTTCAACAGGAACTTGTAAAACGCCTGAATCTGCTTCGAGTTACAGCACCACTTTTTGTGCGGCCGGAGACGGGTCTCAATGATAATCTAAACGGAGTTGAAAGACCTGTGGAATTCGAAATCAGGAATGCGGATCATGCTTATGCCCAGATCGTACATTCTCTGGCAAAATGGAAGCGCTATGCATTGAAAAAATATGGATTCAAACCAGGTGAGGGATTGTATACGGACATGAATGCGATTCGAAGGGACGAGGAACTGGACAACATCCATTCTATTTACGTAGATCAGTGGGACTGGGAAAGAATCATAACCAGGCAGGACAGAAATATAGACACATTAAAGGGTACGGTGAAACAGATCTATAAAACGCTGAAACATACGGAAAAATATATGAGTATTCAGTACGATTACATTACAGAATTCCTGCCAGAGGATATCTTTTTTATCACATCGCAGGAACTTTTTGATCGCTATCCGGATCTTTCTCCAAAAGAGAGAGAATATCAGATTGTGAAGGAAAAAGGTGCAGTTTTTCTTATGCAGATTGGTGATAAGCTTTCTTCTGGAAAACCGCATGACGGTCGGGCTCCGGACTATGACGACTGGAGACTGAACGGAGATATTATCGTATACTACCCTGTCCTTGATATCGCACTTGAGCTGTCATCAATGGGAATTCGTGTTGATGCGAAAAGTCTGAAAGAACAGCTTGATAAAAGCAGCTGCCAGGAGCGGGCAGATCTTGACTTTCAAAAGGCAGTCCTTAATGACCGTCTTCCGCTCACGATTGGCGGCGGAATTGGACAGTCCCGAATCTGTATGTTTTTCCTGAGAAAGGCACATATCGGGGAGGTGCAGTGTTCGGTATGGCCAAAAGAGACTCTTAAAGTTGCGAATTCCTGTGGAATTCAGCTTTTGTGATAAAAAGTTTTCATATTATTGATAATACATTATCGCTATGGTATACTAGAAAAGTAGAAGAAAGGACGGCTGACATGCATCAGGAATTAAAACATTATGTAGCGATAGTAGAATTCTTGGGAAAAGCTCTGGGAAAACAGTATGAGATTGTACTCCATGATTTCACGGATCCGGCACATGCTGTTGTGGCGATTGCCAATGGTTTTCAAAGTGGAAGAACTGTCGGTTCTCCGATGACAAATCTCGCAATGAGGATGATGCAAGACGATACTGCAGCGCATGGACATGGAAAAAATTACATAGTTCAGCATGAGGCTTCCGGAAAAGATGGAAAACCTTTTACTTCTTCGACTATGTTGATCCGTGATAAATCCGGATCAGCGATCGGTGCTCTCTGCGTGAATTTCAACGTAGAGGTATTTATGGAATTAAAGAGTTTTATCGACAGTATTGGACTAGGTGAGGATAAACCGGCGAATCAGCCGGGAGCGATTCACTATGAAGGAGAAGTTCTCTCAGATGCCGGCAATTCTGCTTTGAAGAGTATATATCATACTGTGATGGACAAATATCTTAATGTTGATATTTCTTCTCAGCAGAAAAAGCAGGAGATTATCAATGAATTTTATGCAGAGGGAGCATTTCTGCTGAAAGGCAGTGTATGTTTCATCGCCGATAAAATGGCGATGAGTGAGCCGACCGTCTACCGTTATCTTGCCAAGGCTAAACAACAGCTGAAAGCATAGATCATAAAATTAGATTACTGTCCCAAAAGGACACAAAGGAGATTAATTATGGCAAAAGAAATTATTAACACAAAAGAAGCACCCGCGGCAATTGGGCCTTATGTACAGGCTGTGAAATGCAATGGTATTCTATTTATTTCCGGACAACTTGGTATTGATGCAAAAACAGGAGATCTTCCGGAAAGCGTAGAAGAGCAGGCAAAGAATTCTCTTAAGAATCTTGACGCAATCATGAAGGAAGCCAAAACAGACAAATCAAAAGTTCTTAAGACAACTATCTTCCTTGCAGATATGGGAGATTTCGCAAAAGTTAATGAGCTTTACGGCGATTATTTTGAAGGAAATAATCCGGCGCGTTCCTGTTTTGCAGTTGCCGGTCTTCCAAAAGGCGGAAAAGTAGAGATTGAGTGTATGGTTGAGGTTTGACATTGAGGTGATGGGATGGAACAAAAACAAGAGGAAGCCAGAATTCTGAAGGGTGATATCTGTTACAGTACTGACAAGCATACGCTTAAAACATATGCTGACAGTTATCTAATCCTGGAGGGAGGGCTTGTAAAAGGGGTTTTTCATGAAATACCAGAACAGTATCGAGGTGCATGGATGGAGGACTGTACCGGACATCTGATTATTCCGGGACTTACTGATCTGCATGTGCATGCTCCACAGTATGCATTTCGTGGGCTGAAGATGGATCTGGAGCTGCTTGACTGGTTGGATACCAATACATTTCCGGAGGAGAGTAAATATAAGGATCTCGACTATGCCAGGAAGGCTTATAATATCTTTACAGATGATCTGAAACGGAGTGGAACTACGAGAGCCAGCGTTTTTGCGACGATTCATATTCCGGCGACCGAACTTCTGATGCAGCTTCTAAGTGATGCAGGTATCAGTGCTTATGTCGGAAAAGTAAATATGGATCGGAATAGTCCGGATTATCTCTGCGAAGAAAGTGCCATGAAATCAGCCATGGACACAGCCGAATGGCTTTCAAAGACGCAGGATGCTTATCCGCATGTGAAGCCGATTTTGACGCCCAGATTTATTCCAAGCTGTACGGATGAACTTATGAGTATGTTGTCGAGAATTCAAAAGGAGTTTCATGTTCCTGTTCAGTCGCATCTGTCTGAAAATTTAAGTGAGATAGACTGGGTAAAGGAATTGATGCCGGAGTCAAAATTCTACGGAGATGCTTATAACCGATTTGATTTGTTTGGCGGTGACGTGCCCACTATTATGGCTCATTGCGTGCATTCTTCTCCGGAAGAAATAAAACTGATGAAAGAAAAAGGTGTTTTTATCGCCCATTGTCCTCAGTCGAATGAAAATCTGACTTCCGGAGCTGCACCTGTCCGTCTTTATCTTGATGAAGACATGAATATCGGTCTTGGAACTGATGTCGCTGGAGGTGCGAATTTGTCGATTTTTCGTGCAATGACGGATGCCATTCAAGTCTCGAAGCTTCGCTTTCGGCTTCTTGGTAATCAGCTGAAACCGATCACCATGGAGGAAGCTTTCTTTATGGGTACAAAGGGCGGAGGCAGCTTTTTCGGAAAAGTGGGAAGTTTTGAAGAAGGATATGAGGGAGATCTTCTGGTTCTGGATGAGAGTAAAATTCCTCATCCACAGGAACTGAATCTGAAAGATCGACTGGAAAGGTTCCTTTATTTGTCTGGTGACGAGGGAGTCGTTCACAAATATATATCCGGAAGAAAATTGTTTTAAACTGTTCTGTTATGCAGAAGGTTTATAAGTAGAACTATAAAAAAGAGAGATCCAGGAATTTAACCATTCTTGGATCTCTCTTTTTTTTGAATATTACGATTGTATTTATTTATTCTTTCGATTCGTCTGCCTTATGATCCTCTTTTGGAATAATGATATTGAGCAGTACAGCCACAATCGTGGCGATTACGACTGGAGATTTTCCGAATACCGTGGTAACCCATGCAGGAAATGCAGCCAGGGAACCATTTACTTCAGAGATACCAACACCGAGTGCTGCTGAGAGCCCTACGATGGAAGTGCTTCGATAATCCATCCCGGATCCTGCGACTAACTTCATTCCAGTCATTGCGATAGAAGCAAAGACACCGATAGTAGCACCCCCCAGTACGCAATAAGGTACCGTAGTGAGAACTGCCGAGAACTTTGGAATAATTCCTGCAATGAGAAGTATCAGTGCAGAGATACCCAGTACGCAGCGATTGACAACCTTTGTTGTAGTTACAATGCCGACATTCTGGCCATAAGGATTTGATGGGAGACATCCGAAAAGAGCGGAGATCATATTCGTAATTCCAAATCCTACGATACCCCCTTGTAACTCCTTGTCAGTAGGCTCACGATCAAGTCCTCCGGATGTCACGGCTGAGAAGTCTCCAAGCGCCTGAATCGAGTTAATCAGGAATAAGACACTGAATGCAAAACAGGCCGAGAACTCGAATTCCGGTTTAATTGGCAGAAAGTGCGGAAGCTGAAAAGCACTGGCCTGTCCGATGCTTGTAAAATCAACCATGCCAAAAAAGTATGCGATAATATACCCTGCAACAACACCGATCAATATGGATGCAAGTTTCCACACGCCTTTACCGAAATGATTTAACAGTGTGACGACAGCAAGCGTGATTAAAGCTACGAGCCAATTTTGCCAGGAACCAAAATCTTTGCTTCCATTTCCGCCCGCCATATATGCAACGGCTGTAGGATACAGAGAAAGTCCAATGGTAAATACAACAGTTCCCGTTACAATTGGCGGAAAGAATTTGCGTATCCTTTTCATGAGAAAACCGGCAATAATGGCGATAAAGCCGCCTACCAGCTGACCGCCGAGAACAGTCCCGATGCCCGATTCAGAAGCAATTGACTGCATCGTTGGAACATAGGCAAAACTGACCCCCAAAATCACGGGAAGACCTGATCCTAATTGAATCTTATGCCCAAACAAATGAATCGGGAACAACTGCAGAAGAGTTGACACCGCTGAAAAAACAAGTGCGGCCTGAATTAGAATTACCTGTGTTTCGTTGGAAACGCCGGCTGACGAGCTGACAATTATTACCGGTGTAATACACCCGACGATCATAGCGATTACATGCTGTAAGGCCAGAGGCAGGGCTTGTGAAAATTTGGGAACTCCCTCCATTTCAAAGAGTGATGCGTTTTTCTTAAACTTTTGTGTAGTTTCAGTCATTATTCTCTCTCTTTCCAGTTTGAAAATTACAAAAGGCATGACAGACTTGGCCTGTGGAACACAAATTCCACAGCCATACCTGTCATGCCAGAATAGAAACATCCGCATTCTAAGATATTTTACTGATGAATACGGGTTCCTGTTTCTCCAAGGATGCCTTTTTTTGCTTTCTCCAACAGAGTAATTAAAGCGGTTCTGCCTGGCTTTGATTCAGCAAAAGTAACAGCTGCCTGTACTTTTGGGAGCATAGATCCAGGAGCAAATTGTCCCTGATCTATATAGTTCTTTGCTGTACCACAATCGAGGTCATCCAGCCATTTCTCTTCCGGCTTTCCGAAGTTAATTGCAACTTTTTCTACTGCGGTCAGTATGATCAGAAAGTCTGCATCAAGTTGCTCTGCAAGAAGTTCACTTGCAAAATCTTTGTCAATTACTGCACTTGCTCCCCTTAGATGGTTTCCTTCACGAGTTACGGGGATTCCACCGCCGCCGCAGGCGATAACAAGCTGTCCTGATTCCATCAGAGAACGAATAGCATCGATCTCAATAATCTCTGCTGGTTTGGGAGAGGCTACCACACGGCGATAACCACGCCCGGAATCTTCTTTCATCACATAATCATAATTCTTCTCTGCATGATCAGCTTCTTCCTTTGTCATAAAATGTCCAATAGGTTTGGACGGATTGGAAAAAGCAGAGTCGTCTTTATCTACACGAACCTGGGTGATCATAGTTGAAACCGGCATATTTTTAATATTACGGTTGTACAGTTCTTCTCTCAGTGCGTTTTGCAGATCGTAGCCAATATAGGCCTGGCTCATAGCAACACAAACTGAGAGAGGAGTGTTGGGCTGTTCTGGATTCTCTCTGGAGAGCGCCGCCATGGCATTGTTAATCATGCCAACTTGAGGACCGTTGCCATGTACGACAACGACCTCACACCCTTCTTCGATCAGATCCACAATTGCTTTGGCTGTGGTCTTAACGGCTGCCATCTGCTCCGGAAGAGTATTGCCGAGGGCATTTCCTCCAAGAGCAATGACGATACGCTTCTTATCTTTCATATTATTCACCTTATTATTCTGTTTTATTTAAAAATCCTGGGAGTTTTCTGTTCTTCCAATTTCTTGAGTACTTCCTGTGGGTTTTCAAATTTACTTAAGAAAATCATGGCTGCAATCACATAGGGTTTGTAGCTTGCTTCTTTGTAAAGAGGATCACGATACCGATCGAATACGGAAGCTTCGACTTCACCTTCTTCACAGCTGACACCATTGATATCGGCCGGCAGGCAGTGGAGGTAGAGCGCTTTGCCGTCTTTTGTAGTTTTCATCAGATCTTCTGTACAGCACCAGTCTTTGTGCTCTGCGTTCTGTGCGAGAAGTTTCTTTTCCAGTTCATCAATACCGGCCTGATCACCTTTGGAATAAAGATCTGTACGAGTTTCCATAGCAGCAAATGGAGCCCAGCTCTTTGGATAAACGATATCAGCATCCTGGAAAGCATCTTTCATATCGTGAGATACACGGAAAGATCCGCCGGATTTGCTGGCATTCTTTTTAGCAACTTCCTCAACCTCAGGCATGATTTCATATCCTTCGGGATGAGCCAGGACAACATCCATTCCCATACGGGTCATAAGACCTACGACACCCTGCGGAACGGAGAGTGGTTTGCCATAAGAAGGAGAGTAAGCCCATGACATAGCAAGTTTTTTGCCCTTGAGATTCTCAACTCCACCAAAATGATGGATGATATGAAGCATATCAGCCATACACTGTGTTGGATGGTCAATATCACACTGCAGACTTACAAGAGTCGGGCGCTGCTCAAGAATTCCGTCGGCGTGACCTTGTTTTACTGCATCAGAAACTTCATGCATATATGCATTACCTTTTCCGATATACATATCATCGCGGATACCAATAACATCAGCCATAAAGGAAATCATATTTGCTGTCTCACGTACTGTTTCACCATGGGCAACCTGAGATTTTCCTTCATCCAGATCTTGTACTTCAAGGCCAAGCAGGTTACAGGCCGAAGCAAAAGAGAAACGTGTTCTCGTGGAGTTATCACGAAAAAGTGATATTCCAAGACCACTTTCAAATACCTTAGTGGAGATGTTGTTTTCGCGCATAAAGCGGAATGCATCTGCAATCGTCCATACAGCTTCCAGTTCATCATCTGTCTTTTCCCATGTCAGGAAAAAATCATTCTCGTACATTTCTTTAAAATTCAGTTTGTTCAGTTTGTCAATGTAATCTTGCAATGTTTTCATATAAAATCTCCTTTAAATATATTTATTGCTAGTAAAAGGGTCACGACTTTTGATATAGAATATAAGTTATGACCCTTTGACCAAGGTACTGTATTAATTACTTATCGAAATAGAATGTTGGAAGTGCAGCGTAAACAGATGCACAAGTTACAAGATCCTGTTTCCATGTGATTTCATTCGGAGCATGTGCCTGAGCCTCAGCACCAGGTCCAAATCCGATGCAGGGAATATTATTTCTTCCCATGATTGTCACACCATTCGTAGAGAATGTCCATTTGTCTGTAAGCGGACGATCAACTCTGGAATCGATAGTTTCTTCAGAACCGATACGTTTTTCACCATACAGTGATTTATAAGTCTCTTCCATAGCCTTGGTTACCTTGTGGTCTTGTGGAATTACCCATGTCGGGAAATAGCACTCGATGGGATATGTCAGCCCTTTATAGGAAGGACGTGCGTACTCATACATGGACACTTTGATATCATCTCCATATTTCTTAACGCTTGGAAGATTGCGGATTTCCTCCAGACAACTCTCCCAGGTCTCACCGGCTGTCATACGACGGTCAAGAGAAACAGAGCAGGAGTCTGCAACTGCACAGCGGCTTGGAGATGTGAAGAAGATCTCGGATGTAGTGACAGTTCCACGTCCCAGGAAGTTTGCTTCTTTGTACTGTGGGTTGTATTTTTCATCGAGCATCTTAACAAGGCCCTTGACTTCTTTGTCATCAGCAGCATCATTTTCATTCAATGCACGTACATCCTGAAGAATATCGGCCATCTTATAGATTGCGTTGTCTCCTCGTTCCGGAGCTGAACCATGGCAGGATACACCCTTTGCATCAATACGGATCTCCATACGTCCGCGCTGTCCGCGGTAGATTCCGCCGTCTGTAGGCTCTGTCGAGACAACAAACTCCGGACGAATCTTGTCTTCGTGAATGATATACTGCCAGCAGAGTCCGTCACAGTCCTCTTCCTGAACAGTACCTGTGACAAGAACCGTATACTCATCATTCAATAATCCAAGATCTTTCATGATTCTTGCACCGTATACAGCAGATACAATTCCGCCCAGCTGATCAGATACACCACGTCCGCCGATTTCAGTTTCACTTTCGAATCCTTCATAAGGATCAAAGTCCCAGTTTTTCTTATTGCCAATGCCGACAGTGTCAATATGAGCGTCAAATGCGATCAGGGTTTTACCTGTTCCCATGAATCCCAGGACATTTCCCATGGGATCAATTTCGACCTTGTTGAAGTCCAGTTTACGCATTTCTTCGGCGATTCTCTCTGCATGATCTTTTTCGCCGGCACTCTCTCCTGGAAATTTTACGATATCACGCAAAAATTTCGTCATATCAGCCTGATAATTCTGGGCAACTTCTTTTATTTTGTTTAAATCCATTTTGTTACCTCCTCAATTGATTAATCTTAAGTCAATAGATTCTATTACAAATCACATAAATATGTGTTTCGTACATCTGTGAATTCAAAATTTGAACCCTGTATCAGTCAAAAAAGTGGTCGTTTTTACCATCCCAGACGATTTCTTTGTAGCGGTCGGGATCTGTATCACCTTCCGTAGAGAACAGAAGAACCTTAGAATTCTCATCAAGACCGATGGCAGCTCTTAATTCTTTATATTCATTCATCATCATGACTGATGCCAGTGTTCCGAACGGTGCGGCACCGGATTCTCCCGAAACCACCTGTGGATCTCCTTTGACAGGAGCGGAAAGCATACGCATGCCTTTTTCAGCAGCCCAGTCGGGAGAGGAGATAAATACTTTCACATGGTTTTTCAGAATGTCCCATGAAATTGTATTCGGTTCACCACATGCAAGTCCCGCCATGATTGTGAGCATATCGCCGCCCACTTTGCGAAGTTCTCCGTCTGCGGCTTTGGCACCCTTATATAAGCAGGCGGCAGGGGCAGCTTCGACAACGACAACTGTCGGCGGATTATCCGGATAACGATTTGCAAAATATCCCTGAACAGCACCAGCCAGTGATCCTACGCCGGCCTGAACAAATACGTGTGTCGGACGGTCACAGCCATAAGAGGCAAGCTGTTCGTCGGCCTCCATAGCCATGGTTCCATATCCCTGCATGATCCAGGATGGAATCTCTTCATAGCCATCCCATGCGGTATCTTGAACGACAACACCATTCTCCACTTTGGAAGCGGCATCTGCGGCCATGCGCACACACTCATCATAATTTACTTCTTCGATCGTCGCTGCTGCACCCTCATTAAGGATGTGCTGCAGACGTGTCTTTGTAGAACCTTTTGGCATATAGACAACTGCTTTTTGACCGAGACGATGGGCCGCCCATGCAACTCCTCGGCCATGATTTCCGTCAGTAGCAGTAAAGAATGTAGCCTGTCCGAACTCCTCTCGAAGAGCATCTGAAGTCAGTACGTTAAAGGGAAGTTCAGAGACATCACGGCCGGTTTTTTTTGCAATATATCGAGCCATGGAAAAAGAACCGCCCAGGACTTTGAATGCATTGAGACCAAACCGATAGGACTCATCTTTTACATAAATTTCTTTTAACCCAAGATAATCAGCCATACCATTTAATTTTGCCAAAGGCGTTGGTTTATATCCTGGTATGGACTCATGAAACTCTCTTGCCTTTTTTACTGCCTCCAGAGACATGACTGGAAGATTTTTGTCTTCACTTTTTGGCATGTGGTTTTCAACCCACAGAATCTTTTCCTGATTCATTTGTAAAACCTCCTTATAAAATTGATGGTTTCGACCGGTAAAAGCAGTATTGCCTTTATCTGGCATCTTCATTTTTTTTGTTGCTTTCGCTGATGTAGCTGTAGAGAGTGAATTTTGAGATTCCAAAATATTTTGAAATCTTGTCACCGGACTTGGTGATCAGTAAGGCTCCCGCATCATTTAAGAATGAAATTGCTTCTACTTTTTCATCTTTATTCATAAGAGCAGCCGGTTTGCCTATCAGCTCAACAGATTCCTGAATGAGAGAATCAAGCAGATCATTGACATTGTGGACGATTGGATCCGGTGAATGATGTCTGGCGCCTTGCGACTCCGTTTCAACGATGTTTTTGACCGCGTTTTCAACGGTCATCAACGATGTGATATCATAGTTAATTGAAAAGATGTACATAATCTCTCCACCATCTTTATTTCTGATGTACATCGTACTTGATTTTAGAATTCGACCGTTAGAAGTCCGAGTCAGGTAACTTAAATGATCTTTTACTTTTTCCGGTTTTTTATTCATGGTTTCTAAGACAACCTTTGAAGGACCATCACCGATCTTGCGGTTTGTGATCTGCCCATTGACAATAAAGACAATGGAATGATCAAGATCATGCTTTGCGAGATCGTGAATGACAATTTCACAGTCCGGTCCAAACTGTTTTGCCACTCCCTTTGCAATCTGTGTAAGTATTTCCAGTGTATAAGTCATAATATCTCCTGATCACCTAATTAAAATTTAGATTTCCGGTTCCATCTGACCCCATCATAGCATCACAGAACGAAAAAATCAATAGGGAAATACAAAAAAATTTAGGCTGCCTTAAAAATATTACTATGAAGCTTGCAAATGCTTAAATAACATGATAAAATTAGTACATACAGACTTCTATCCTACTTGTTATGAAAGATTTAAATATGTTCTAATTGTATGAAGAATTCGGATAAAAAGAACTTTTTCAACATTAGCAGTGCAGAATCAGCATCTAATAAATATTTAGCTTGACACCTACAAGCGAAGGAAGAAGACTTAAGGTGCAACAATCAAAAGATATTGGCAAGGGAATGAAAGTAAAGGAGAAAAGGTATATGTTATTAATTGGAAACGGACGTCTGGTAACCAGAGATCCAGAGAATCCTTTTATCACGGATGGAGCGGTGGTTACACAGGACAATGTGATTAAAGATGTGGGTACCACAAAAGAAATGAAGAAACTGTATCCTGACGCAGAGTTTGTGGATGCAAAGGGCAAAGTGATTATGCCTGCATTTATTAACATGCATGAGCATATTTACAGTGCGATGGCAAGAGGCCTTTCAATTAATGGCTATCATCCGCATGGACTCATCGGTATTTTAGATGGGCAATGGTGGAAGATTGACCGGAATCTGACCAATGAAGCTACGAGACAGAGTGCAAGAGTAACATATCTGGATTCTATTAAAAACGGGGTGACCACAGTCTTCGACCATCATGCAAGCTTTGGCGAAATTCACGACAGTTTATTCGCCATAGGAGATGCTGCAGAGGAACTTGGCGTGAGAACATGTCTTTGTTATGAAATTTCAGATCGGGATGGCATGGAAAAATCTCATGAAGCAGTAAAAGAAAATGCTGCATGGATCAAACATGCTCTCGCTGATGATTCTGACATGGTTGCAGGAATGATGGGAATGCATGCTCAATTTACAATCTCTGATGAGACCTTCGAACTGGCTGCTGAGAATAAACCGGATGAGGTTGGTTATCATATCCATGTTGCAGAAGGTATCGAGGATCTGCATGACTGTCTGAAAAAACACGGCAAGAGAATTGTTGATCGTCTGATGGACTTTAATATCCTTGGTGAGAAAACACTTTTGGCGCACTGCATCTATATTAATCCTCATGAGATGGATCTGATCCGGGATACAAACACCATGGTAGTTCATAATCCGGAGTCCAATATGGGAAATGCAGCCGGGTGCCCTCCTACGATGGAACTTGTTCACAAGGGTATCTTAACAGGACTTGGAACAGATGGATACACTCAGGATATGATAGAATCATATAAAGTTGCCAACATTCTTCATAAACATCATCTCTGTGATCCGAATGCAGCGTGGAGTGAAGTTCCGCAGATGCTGTTTGAGGGAAATCCCAGGATGGCGGGCAGGTATTTCGGGAAACCTCTGGGTATACTGAAAAAGGGAGCTGCTGCAGATGTTATTGTTATGGACTACATTCCAAGGACTCCTTTGAATGCCGATAATATCAATGGTCATATATTATTTGGCATGAACGGAAACAATGTCGTGACTACTGTCTGCAACGGAAAGGTGTTGATGAAAGACCGTGAGATGATGGGTATCGATGAAGAAAAGATTTTATTTGAATCCAGAGAAGAAGCGAAGAAACTCTGGGCACGTGTTAACGCTTAAGGGTATATAAAAAACAGGAGGATTAGAGAATGGGTGATAAGATGACTCCAATTCCATTTAATAAACTGATGGATTGGATTTTTGAGGAACATGAAAAGGGAACGGTTTTTGGCCTTCGCAGGCCATATATCGCAAACCCAAAACGTTATTACGAGATATTTGGAAAGAAACTGGAAACCCCCATGGGACCAGCAGCAGGTCCTAATACACAGCTGGCCCAAAACATAGTTGCTTCTTATTATGGCGGAGCCCGTTTCTTTGAACTGAAAACAGTTCAGAAAATTGACGGAGAAGATCTTGTAGTTGAGAAACCATGTATTGCAGCAAATGACGAATGTTATAATTCAGAGTGGTCTACGGAACTTTATGTTTCCCAGGCTTTTGATGAATATGTGAAAGCGTGGTTTGCACTTAAAGTGATTGCCACAGAGTTTGGACTGGGAGCACCGGATGGTTTTCAGTTTAATATGTCCGTGGGATATGATCTGGAAGGCATTAAGCTGCCAAAGATTGACCGTTTTATCGAAGGAATGAAAGATGCCTCCGACACAAAAATATTTAAGGAATGTAAGGAATGGCTCGCCAAAAATATGGGCAAATTCAAGAAGTTTTCTGTCCATGATCTGGATGCCATTGGTCCGCAGATAACTGATTCAGCAACGCTTTCGACTTTACATGGATGTCCTCCTCAGGAAATCGAAAGAATTGCAAATTATCTTCTCACAGAGAAGAAGGTGAATACCTTTGTCAAGTGTAATCCGACTCTTTTGGGTTATGATTATGCGAGAAAGACGATGGATGAGATGGGATATGATTATGTAGCATTCGATGATCATCATTTTAAAGAAGACCTTCAATATGAGGAAGCAATCCCGATGCTGCACAGACTTCAGGAACTTGGTGAAGAGAGGGGACTGGAGTTTGGGGTTAAAATCACAAATACATTCCCGGTGGATATTACTCGCCAGGAGCTTCCGGGTGATGAGATGTATATGTCCGGAAAATCTCTTTTTGCATTATCTATGTCGGTAGCCAGAAATCTTTCGAGGGATTTTGACGGCAGTCTGCGCATTTCTTTTTCAGGCGGTGCAGATGCTTTTAACATCAACGAAATTGTTGATGCAGGTATCTGGCCGGTTACAATGGCCACCACATTATTAAAGCCAGGCGGATATGAGAGGTTTGATCAGATAGCAAAGAATCTGGAAAAACTGCAGGTGAAGTCCTTTCGTGGTGTCGATGTAGAGAAGACAGCGGCGATTGTTGAGTCTGCAAAGCAAGATTGTCATTATGTAAAACCGATAAAGCCCCTACCTTCGAGAAAATCCAGAAAGCAAGTTCCACTTGTGGACTGTTTTATGGCTCCCTGTGAGGAACAATGCCCGATACATCAGGATATTACTTCCTATTTGAAATTGGTTCAGGAAGGAAAGATGGAAGAGGCGTTGGAAGTTATCATAGACAAGAACCCGCTTCCGTTCATTACTGGTACGATCTGTGCACATACCTGTATGAATAAATGTACACGTAATTTCTACGAGACTTCGGTGAATATTCGTAAAGTCAAATTAGAAGCAGCAAAAGGCGGTTATGATGAACTGATAAAGAAACTGAAAAAGCCTGAGATTACTTCTGATAAGACGGCTGTTATCGTTGGCGGAGGACCAGCTGGTCTCGCAGCAGGATATTTTCTGGCAAGAGGAGGAATTCAGGCTACGATCATCGAAAAGAAAGAGAAGATGGGCGGCGTGCCCCGCAACTCAATCTCAGGATTTCGTATGAATGATGAAGATATTGACAAAGATGTATCCCTCGTAAAAGCCATGGGAGTTAACTTTGTAAATAACACAACAGTGACAGATATCGATGAACTTAAGAAAGAATACGACTATGTCATTCTCTCTGTTGGGGCTTCTGAAAAGAATACACTGGTCCTGGACGGTAAAGAGACATATGACGGAATTGAGTTCCTTGAAGATTTCAATCAAACTTCAGGACACGTAAATCTGGGTAAAAATGTTGCTGTTATCGGCGGCGGAAATACTGCAATGGATGTTGCCAGAGCATCTAAGAGGAATGAAGGAGTAGAAAAGGTATCACTTGTTTATCGCAGAACAAAGCGTTACATGCCAGCAGACGAGGAAGAACTTTTGATGGTAATCGAAGATGGCATTGATTTTGCAGAATTGTTGAGCCCGGTGAAAATGGAAGACGGACAGTTGATCTGTAAAAAGATGAAACTCGGCGATTATGATGACAGCGGCCGTCGTAGTGTTTATGAAACACAAGAGACTGTTAAGATTCCGGCAGATACCGTAATCTCTGCCGTTGGCGAGAAAGTTCCGGCTAAATTCTATAAAGAAAATCATATTGAACTGAACGAAAGGGGCCGTGTGCTCGTTAATCCGGAGACAATGGAAACTTCTGTACCTGGAGTATATGTAGCTGGAGACTGCGTATTTGGTCCGGCTACAATTGTTGAGGGAATCCGTGACGGAAAAATGGCCGCCGAGGCTATTCTGGGTAAAAAGTTTGATCATGAGTTTGCAACAATGACACCTTCTGAAATAGTTTACGGAAGAAAAGGGAACCTAAATGAAGAGTCTCCCGAAATTACGGATGGTACTCGCTGTCTCTCCTGCAACAGCATCTGTGAGAGTTGCGTGGAAGTATGTCCGAACCGTGCAAATATCTCGATTGAAGTTCCGGGAATGAAAAAACACCAGATTATTCATGTAGACTATATGTGCAATGAATGTGGAAACTGTAAAACGTTCTGTCCATATGACAGTGCTCCATACTTGGATAAGTTTACTTTGTTTGCGACACAGGAAGATATGGAAAACAGCAAAAACCATGGTTTCCTTGTTGTAAACAAAGAAACCGGAGAATGTAAAGTTCGAATTGCCGGACAGATTTCCGATTATAAAGTGGGAACAGATTCACCGTCCGTTCCGGAGGGACTTCGCGGGATGATCGACACCGTCGTGAAATCATACGCATATATGTTCGTTTAGTACCGACCGGAGCGAAGATACGTGAGCACAAAGTGCGGAGTAATCCGTGTATCATAACATTACAAGAAAAATGAAACGTTGAATAAAAATATGGGACTGTCACATTAGCTGTGCGACAGTCCCATATTTTTATTCAAATATTTCGGAATTCATATAGAATTGATAAGTAAAACAATGTATACTATAACTTAGCATGATGACAGAAGAGATGATGCATAAAGTACCAAAGAAGGATGAAAAAGGTGAGAGGATGAGAAAAAAAGGTGAGAATAGTCGTATCTCCAGTAAGCATAACAGAGGATTAATATTAAAATTGATTGCCACAGGACAATGTCACTCTAGAATTGAGCTGGCCAGGGAGACAGAGTTGACAAAAATGACGATAACGAATATTATATCCGAGTTTCGTCAGCAAAACATAATCGTGGAAGCGGAAGAACTTCAAAACGATGTGCGTGGAAGAAATCCTATCACATTAGAAATCAATAAAAAGGCTCCTAAAGTCCTTGGCATACTGGTTGATGCAACATATTGTGAGGCAATATTGTGCGATCTAAAACTTCATACGATCAGGAGAAAAAGAATCAATTATGCAGATGATCTGAATGCCGAAAAACTGGTAGAGGATGTGATCGAGCTGATTGATGCCATGATTGAGGTTGAAGCCAATCTTATAGGGATAGGTATCGCATCAATTGGCCCAGTTAACATTAACAGAGGGGAAATTTTGAATCCTTCGAATTTCTATGGAATCAAAAATGTAATGCTGGCAGACAGACTGAGACAAAGATATTCATATCCAATAGTCATGGATTCTGTGGCAAATAGCTCCGCTTTAGTTGAGGCGTTATTCGGTGCGGGGAAAGAAGAACATGATTTTATCTATCTCGGCCTGGGTGATAGGATTGGCTCGGGTGTAATCAGTCAGGGAGAGCTCTTTCGCAACAGCAAAGGATATGCCCCGGAAATCGGTCATGTATGTATACGTCCTCAGGGTGCACTGTGTACCTGTGGGAACAGAGGATGCCTCCAAAGTTATGCAAGTGCTCAGGCTGTTCTTAAAAAGCTGAAAACGGAAACGAAAAAAGATCTGACATTTAGAGAGTATTGTGAGATGTCTTCTGATGAAAAAGTGGATAAAATCCTACATCAACTAATGGATGATCTTTTGATTGCAATCGTGAGCAGTATTAATATACTACATCCGGTATCGGTTATCCTCGGTGATCAGGGGACTTACATTCCACAAAAGTATTTAAAATACCTGGAGAATCAAATCAATACTCATAAATTTGTTCAGGGATATACAAGTATTCGGGTAAAACACTCCAGCTTCAGATCAGACGTAACAGTTTTTGGGGCGGCATGCAATGTAATCATGGACCTGTTTACAGGCGAAATTGAACTGCCATTTTAGAAGAACATGCCTCAAAGCTTGACTATAATGGTACAGCATGATATGATAACAGGGTCGGAGGGTTATAGATATGTTAATTACCAGAGAAGTAGACTATGCGGTCAGGATCTTAAGAGCATTGGCTGATAATAAAATTATCAGTGTCCGCGAAATGTGCAGCAGAGAGGATATCAGTGTTTCTATCGCATATAAAATAACCAGAAAGTTGGAAAAGGCGGGTGTCATCCAAAGTTATCGCGGAACGAACGGCGGTTATGCTTTAAAAAAGAGTTTGGATGATATCACACTTTATGATGTAATCGAAATTGTTGATAAAGAGTTGCTGATTACAGAATGTCTTCAGGACGAGTATAATTGCTCAAGAAATACAAAATCCGATATCTGTAAACTCCATCAGGAATTCTACAGGGTGCAGGAGATTTTGACCGGTGAATTGCAAAGTAAATCTCTGTCGGCAGTTTTCTCGATGTCATAACTTCATATAATGATGCGTAAATATAGAAAGAGGTTTCTATAGCGGGTAATCTATGTGAAGATTCATTTCAGCAACAAGAAGATTCTTTTATTTTTTCTCTGTGCATTATTGATTCTGGGATATACTGCCGCTAAGATAGGATCTAAGCCGCGGGCACTGTTTATGCCGATAAAAGATCAAGATGCCAGTCAAAATGAAGTGTCAGAAGATGAAAGTCAAAACGAAGAAAAAGGCCAGGAAAAGGTAACAAAGGTCAAAGATAAATCACAAAAAAAGAAAGATTACATAAAATGGGTTGATTTCAATGTGACCTATCAGGCGCTGCAGGATGCTTATCAATGGGATATAAAAACTCATAAGCAGGAAGTTAAATTAAACTGGATAACCTTGCTCGCTTATCTTGCTTCCAGAAATGGCGGCGATTTTTCAAACTATAAGTCATCTGACATGCAGACTGTGGCTGAAGTACTTGTCAATAGAGAGAATACTTTAGAGGATATGACAAGAGATAAGAAGTATTATAATTATTATCTCGAAGCATACCAGGCAGTTCTTGGTGGAATGGTTGGCGATTATGAGATAGAAAAAGAAGACGAGAGTGGAGAGAGGATCTGGGAAGAATGTTATGGCCTTAAAGCGTTTTCACCGATTGCCGGAGGATTTGCCTATGATGATTATGACGATTTTGGCAAGCCGCGTGCATATGGATATAGCAGACCACATCTTGGCCATGACATGATGGGGCAGATCGGGACACCTGTAATTGCAATTGAATCAGGATATGTAGAGGCATTGGGATGGAATCAGTATGGAGGATGGAGAATCGGTATTCGAAGCTTTGATAAGAGGCGATATTATTATTATGCACATCTGAGACAGAACTTTCCGTATCATCAGGATCTGCAAGTTGGAAGTAAAGTAAAAGCCGGTGATGTGATCGGATATATGGGACATACCGGATATAGTTCGAAGGAAAATGTAAATAATATCGATACAGTTCATCTTCACTGGGGTCTGCAGCTGATTTTTGATGAATCACAAAAAGAAGGAAATAATGAAATCTGGGTTGACTGTTATAACCTCACACGATTTCTAAACCAGAACCGTTCCAAAACCTATAAAGACAGCAAGACAAAAGATTACTATCGTGTATATGATATGATTGACCATACAATTCAATAAAAGGACTTCAGGAGGCAGCACTTCCTGAAGTCCTTTTATTGATTGTTAATTAAAACTTATCCTAATATTTTTTTGAGATCTTCTTCTGGAGTACTTGTAGGTGAGATATTAAAGTTTTCTACCAGATAGTTTAACACGTTCGAAGACAGGAAAGCCGGAAGTGTAGGCCCAAGGTAGATGTTCTTTATCCCAAGTGAAAGCAATGTCAACAGGATACAAACAGCTTTCTGTTCATACCAGGACAAAACCATCGTGAGCGGAAGCTCATTTACTCCGCAGTCAAAAGCGTCTGCTAGTGCTACTGCAACTTTAATTGCACTATATGCATCGTTACATTGTCCCATATCCATGATTCTTGGCAGTCCGTCGATGGTCCCAAGATCCAGATCATTGAAACGATATTTTCCGCATGCAAGGGTGAGAATAATGCTGTCAGTCGGGGCTTTTTCTACAAACTCTGTGTAATAATTTCTGCCCGGACGAGCACCGTCACATCCTCCTACCAGAAAGAAGTGTTTGATATCTCCTGCTTTAACTGCATCCACTACTTTGTCTGCAACGGATAACACTGTTCCATGTCCGAAACCGGTTGTGACTTCTTTACCGCCATTGATGCCAGTGAATTCAGTGTCTTCATTGTAACCGCCCAGTTCCAGAGCTTTTTGGATTACTGGTGCGAAGTCTTTATCATCCCCGATATGTACCAGCTCAGGATAGGATACAACTTCTGTAGTAAATACACGATCTTCATAAGAAGGTTTCACAGGCATCAGACAATTTGTGGTAAATAAAACAGGGGCAGGAATATTGGCGAATTCTTTTTGCTGATTTTGCCATGCCGTACCGTAATTGCCTTTTAACTGTGGGTATTCTTTTAGTAACGGATATGCGTGTGCCGGAAGCATCTCGCCATGTGTATAGACATTGATCCCCTTATCTTTTGTCTGCTCAAGCAGAAGTTTAAGGTCTTTGAGATCATGTCCGCTTACCACGATGAACGGACCTTTTTCCACAGTCAGCGGTACAGTAGTTGGAACGGGAGTACCGTAGGATTCGGTATTCGCTTTGTCTAAAAGTTCCATGCAGGCAAGATTAACTTTTCCGGTTTCCATAACCACAGGAAGAAGTTCGTCCATAGTCCCTTTCTCGCCGATTGTACGCAAGGCCTTATAGAAGAATTCATTGACCGTTGTGTCCGTATATCCCAAAACCATAGCATGATATGCATAGGCTGCCATGCCCTTAATTCCGAATAAAATCAGAGATTTCAGGGAACGGATATCTTCATCGGCATTCCATAGCTTCTTCATGTCATAATGGGAGAGACTGCTGATATTGTATCTTGCCGCTTCGCTGTCTATCTTTGATGTCATTTCTTTGATTGTTTCTTCATTAAAGTTTACATTCGTCACTGTAGTGAAAAGAGCTTCTAACATCAGTTTATCAGTTTCACTATCCGGGGTTTTTACTGCATTAGAAAGTCCAATCAGTGCACCAATCAGATCATCCTGATCATTTGCCACATCATGGGTCTTCCCGCAGACTCCGGCACATCCGGTACATCCGGTACATCCCAATCCCCTTGCCGTTTGTTCACATTGAAAACAAAACATTTGTTGTTCCATTTGATTTTACCTCCTGTTTGTAACATTTATTTATTAAAAAGATCATAGATCCTTTAATCAAGAATTTTGCCATCTGTCGATATTGTGACTACATGCCAGGGAATAAATTTGCCACTGGCTTTCAAGGCGTTTTGTGCTGCATACTGCAGTCCGCCGCAGCAGGGAACTTCCATGCGTACGATTGTAAGGCTCTTTATCTGATTCTGGCTGATAATCTCAGTGAGTTTTTCTGTATAATCTACATCATCAAGTTTGGGACATCCGATTAATGCAATCTTATTTCGAATAAATTTGTTGTGAAAATCTGCATAGGCATAAGCCGTACAATCAGCGGCGATCAAAAGATCTGCATTTTCAAAATAAGGGGCGCTAAGCGGCACAAGTTTGATCTGAACGGGCCATTGCCTTAACATAGATTCTTGCTGGTCGTATGCAGCCGCAGGAGCAGATGATTGTGTGGCGCTTTTGCGGGTGAACTGTCTCATACGGGAGCCAGGGCATTCAATAGATTTAAGTTCAGCGGTTTCTTTTTCTACAAATGTGATCGCATCAGCGGGACACACTGGAAGGCAGTTGCCAAGACCATCACAGTAATCCTCGCGTGTCAGCTTTGCTTTGTTGTTCACCATTTCAATTGCCTCTTCCTGACAGGCATCTGCACACAGACCACATCCATTACATTTATCTTCATCAATCTGTATAATTTTTCGAATCAAATCTTTACCTCCTGTTTCTTGACTTCATGATGAGATCATACTATAATCATCAAGAAATGTATGTTGTTAAAACAACAAAATTACGAGAAAATACGTAAAGAGGTTTGATGAATTCCTATGAACTACAAATTTATTTCAAATACGAGGCTTTTTAAAGGCCTTACGGAGAAAGAGATAAAATTGGCATTAAGTTGTCTAAAAGCATATACCAAAGATTATAAAAAAGATGATGTCATCTATCACAGTGGGACTTTTGTGGATGCTATCGGTCTTGTACTTTCCGGAAGTGTAAATATTGAACAGGATGATGCATGGGGCAATGTGAGTATTCTGGATAATATCGGTATAAAGCGTGTATTTGCAGAGGCGTATGTGTGCGCAGAAAAGGAACTATTGATGATTGATGTGGTGGCAGCGGAAGCAACCGAGATTCTTTTTCTCAATATGAATCATCTCATAGAAACAGGTGACAATTCCAGATCATTCTATATGAAAATTGTTCGAAATATGCTTTCTATTATGGCTGCAAAAAATCTAAATCTTTCAAGAAAGATTAGTCACACAACACCGAAATCTATAAGGGGAAGACTTCTGTCTTATCTGTCTTATCAGGCGGCAGTTCAGGGGAAGAAAGAGTTTGAAGTTCCCTTCAATCGACAGCAGCTGGCCAATTATCTGTGTGTTGACCGAAGTGCGATGTCGAATGAACTTGGCAAGATGAAAAAAGAAGGTTTATTACTATATAATAAAAATAAATTTTCTTTGCTGAATCAGATGAGTGAGTTGTAATTAGATATGGGACAAAATGAGAAAAAATTAGACAATAAACAATTAATGAGGACTGCAGTACTGGCAGGTGAAATCATGTTGAAAAGTGGTGCAGAAACTTATCGAGTCGAAGACACGATGGCTTATATTCTGAATAAATCAGGAGCGGAGCATGTTGATCCTGTGGCGTATAACACAGCGATTCTTGTCACTTTACAGGAAAAAGATCAAAAACCCTTAACGATCGTTCGAAGAGTCAGAAGCAGAGGAATCAATCTGAACAATATTGTAGGAGTGAATGAAATATCAAGAAAGTTCTGCACTGACGAGATGACTCTGGACGAAACATATGGTCAATTAAGACAGTTGAAAGGACGTCAATACAGCAGACTGGTCTATAATCTGGGAACAATCGGCGTTGTGCTTGGATTTGCTCTGTTTTTAGGTGGAAAAACATCAGAGGCCGTGGCTGCACTTATAGTCGGGGTCGTGGAGGCTCTTCTGACAACATTTGCAAAAAAGTTAAAGGTGAATGATTTGTTTCTGGATGTGATCTGCGGGTCATCAATTGCACTGTCCAGTGTTCTCCTTCAGAGTGTAATAATTAACCTGAATATGGATACAATTATTATCAGTGCAATCATGCCGTTAGTGCCAGGTGTGGCAATTACCAATGCTGTACGGGATACTTTGCAGGGCGATACTTTATCTGGTGCGGCCGGAATATTGGAGGCTTTTCTGATAGCAGCGGCTATAGCGATCGGAGTCGGTGCCGGTATGACAGCCGGAAGATGGATGATTGGAGGAATCTAAATATGGTTTTAAAACTGATTGGTGTTTTTATTGCAATCGTAGCTTTTTCGCTTTTAATAGAAGTGCCAAAACGTTATCTGCTTCTTGCCGGTACCGTAGGGGCTGTAGGCGGTCTGATCTTTCTTATATGCCACGATTTGCTGACGATGGGAAATGTAGCCGCGTCCTTTTGGTCTGCACTGGTCATAGCGTTCTTGTCACATACATTTGCACGAAAATTCAAAGCCCCCGTGACATTATTTCTCATTGCGGGAATTCTTCCTACTGTGCCGGGAGCGGGAATGTACCGAATCGTATATTCCATGACCATGGAAGAAGGCAGCATGACAAGCCGTTATTTGATTGAAACTCTGGAAATAGCTGGAGTTATCGCTCTGGCCATCTTTTTGATGGATTCTCTGTTCCGGGTCTTTAAGAAGGGATGGAGGCAGAATTTTGTGCGATCATGAGGTAGAATTTCTGGAACCAGGTACTCATAAAATCATAAAAGTCTGTAAATTTTATAAAGAATTTCTACGTTTATTGACTTTTCATAAAAACTTGCGTATAGTCTATGATATAGTAAACTAAAAAAGTCAGGAGGAAGTATATGAAAGAAGTCAAGTCACCAAAGAAGCCGATGGCTTTTTACTATATTATAGCGATATTAGTAATTCTGCTTCTTAATGCCATATTTTTTCCGAATATGGCAGAGCGGAAAGTGAAGGAAGTTGATTATGGTGTTTTCAAACAGATGATAGAGAAAGGCGATATCGGGAAAGTTCAGATAGAGCAGGACAAAATCACATTTTCAGATAAGGATGAAAAAAATTACTTTAAAACAGGTCCTTTAAATGATCCAAATCTGATTCAGGAACTGGACGAAAAAGGGATTACAAAGTATGGATCTCCGATTGTGGAGAGAACTTCACCAATTCTTGCTTTTATTATTTCATGGGTACTGCCTATTGTACTGATGGTTGCTCTGGGTCAGCTGCTGATGCGGCAGATGTCAAAGAGAATGGGTGATGGCGGTATGGGAAATGCCATGAGCTTTGGTAAGAGCAACGCAAAAATTTATGTGCAGTCGGAGACTGGAATCAAGTTTAAGGATGTTGCAGGTGAAGATGAAGCAAAAGAGCTTCTTCTTGAAATCGTTGACTTCCTTCATAATCCGGAAAAGTATACGGAAATCGGTGCGAAGATGCCAAAAGGAGCATTACTCGTAGGCCCTCCCGGAACAGGAAAGACCATGCTTGCCAAGGCAGTTGCCGGAGAGGCAAATGTTCCGTTTTTCTCAATTTCAGGTTCAGAATTTGTAGAGATGTTTGTCGGTATGGGTGCAGCTAAGGTGCGTGACCTTTTCAAGCAGGCGAATGATAAAGCCCCCTGTATTGTATTTATTGATGAAATTGACACCATTGGTAAAAAACGTGATGGCGCAAATATGGGCGGCAATGACGAGAGAGAACAGACTTTGAACCAGCTTCTGACCGAGATGGATGGTTTTGACGGAAAGAAAGGCGTTGTAATTCTTGGCGCTACAAACAGACCGGAATCACTTGATGCGGCACTTCTCCGCCCGGGACGCTTTGACCGCCGTATACCAGTGGAACTCCCGGATCTCAAGGGCCGGGCTGATATCTTAAAAGTGCACGCAAAGGATATACACATCAGCGATAGTGTCGACTTTGACGTAATTGCGAGAATGTCTCCTGGAGCCAGCGGTGCCGAACTTGCCAATATGATCAACGAAGCAGCACTTCGCGCAGTTCGCGACCGACGAAAGTTTGTGACGCAGGCAGACCTTGAAGAGAGTGTTGAAGTAGTTGTCGCAGGTTATCAGAAGAAGAATAAAATTTTATCTGACAAGGAGAAACTGATTGTTTCCTACCACGAGGTAGGACATGCTATGGTCGCAGCTCTTCAGACTCAGTCTGCACCGGTTACGAAGATTACAATTATACCAAGAACTTCTGGTGCACTTGGATACACGATGCAGGTAGACGAGGGAGAACATAACCTAATGTCAAAAGAGGAACTTGAGAATCGTCTTGCCACACTGACTGGAGGCCGGGTAGCTGAAAGTCTGATCTTTCATTCGATCACAACGGGTGCTTCAAACGATATAGAACAGGCCACGAAGATGGCTCGTGCGATGATTACAAGATATGGAATGAGTGATGAGATTGGAATGGTCGCACTTGAAACAGTTACTAATCCGTATCTGAGCGCAGACTCTTCCCTGATGTGTTCTGAAAACACAGCTTCTGAAATTGACAAAAAGGTGATTGCTCTCGTTAATAGTGCATATAAGAAAGCGGAGAATCTACTTTCTTCGAATCTGCCCAAATTACATGAACTTGCCAAGTTCTTGTATCAAAGAGAGACGATTACCGGTGATGAATTTATGGAAATATTGCAAAGAGAACCAGAGTACATCCCGGAAAATTAAGTTCTTTCCAGATAATTGATATACAAAAAGCGGAGTGAGTTTTTGCACATCCGCTTTTTGTATAATAGGGGGTGTCGATTTTTGGAAATTTGTGTTATAATACGTTGGAATAGTGATTCATGTAGAAATAACTGAGGAGTAAAATTTTAATATGAGAAACAAAATGATGAGAAATACAAAAGCGGCAGGTGTGATTCTGACTCTGGTACTCACCATTTCCAGTGCACCCTATCCGACAATGGCAGCTTCCGATCCGGCAAAAGACTCCGCCGTCAGTCAGACACAGATAATGGGTGAAGAGTCAGCTACAAAGGTGATATATCTGGATAAAAAGAGCGGAGATGATAAAAATGACGGATTCACTGAAAAGACAGCTGTCAAAACTTTAAGTCAGGCGGCTAAACTGCTTGGAAGCAATCAGATTATTGTACTGTGTTCTGATTCTACGATTACAAAAGACGAAAAATCAAAACTTTCCGAATCTGTGAAAAGCATGACTGTGAAGGAATATAAGGATTCCCTAAAACACTCAGAGACAATCTCTGGGTCTTCGACAGATGATTCTGCTAAAGAAACAGGGGCTACATATGAGAGTACCGGGAAAGATGATCCTAAAACAGATGAATCAAAGAATCCCAAAACAGAAGATTCCAAGAAGGATGATAAAGATTCTAAAACAGAAGATTCCAAAACGGAAGAATCCAAAGTAGATAAGTCCCAAACTGAGGAGTCACAAAAAGATAAGTCCCAAAAAGAGGATCCTGAAACGGATAAATCGAAAAAGGATGAATCTAAAAACAAAGATTCCAAAAACAACGAATCCAAAAACGATGATTCTAAAAACGATGAATCTAAAAATGACGAATCCAAAAAGGATGAATCTAAAAACGAAGATTCCGAAACGGATAAACCTAAGAAAAAAGAATCTAAGAACGGAGATTCTAAAACAGATGACTCTAAAATGGAAGAATCTAAGACAGATGATTCTAAAATAGAAGATTCCAAAATAAATGATTCTCAGAACAATGAAGCCAAGAAAGAGGACAAAGATTCCAAAGTCAGAGAGCAAAAGATGGACGAATCTGAAACGTCTAATCACGGATTGCCTTTGAGGACATTTTCTCCATTACGTGCTGTTGTTTCGAACAACTCAGATGAAAACGTTATGCCTGTGGAGGAAAAATCTGAGGACGACACGAATGAGACTGATTTAGATCAGAATCAGCCTGCAAATTCAAATGATGATCAGAATCTTAAGACAGCTGAAAACAATGATGATGGTGATTCTGATTCAGAAGATGGGTTTATTGGACATTCTATTGTTGGAAATACAGAAGATTTTTATAGAAAGACCGATAAGGAAAAACTATCTACTGCAAGTACTGAAGATTCAATTGATAACGCTGACTCTTCAAAGGCAGATATGCAGAATTCTGATAGCGATGAATCATCACAAAAAGGTCAGGATGATACAAAAAAGCCGAGTGGACAGTCAAACTCTAAGACAACGAAACCCAAGACAACAAAACCCAAGACAACTGAGCCTAAGATAAAGACCGCAGCGGTAACAACCCCGGGTGCTGTAAAGACAGCTGATAATAGTCAGATTCTTCCTCTGACAGTTGTCTCTGTGCTATCCATGTTAACGGGTTTGACATTTGCAGGACTTAAAATCAAGAATAGAAGAAGACAGACAGAATCATCAATGGATGAATAAAGAAAACAACCCTCCCATATATTTAGATATGAGGAAGATATCATATTGAAGATATAGGGAGGTTTTTTATGGAAACACAGCAGTATGCACAAAAGATCTTACGTGTGGGAAAAGCACTTTTGGCGGCATATGTTGTGACTGCCGTCTGCCTGCTTACGGTTGCATTCTTATTACTTAAGCTGGATCTGAGTCAGTCCAATGTCAGTGTGGGGATTATTGTAACATATTTGGTTTCCTGCTTTTTGGGTGGCTTTATTTTGGGAAAAACAATGGAACAAAGGAAGTTTCTGTGGGGAATGGTACTGGGCATCATCTATTTTCTGATTACGCTAATCATTTCCCTGGTTGCCTTTCATGGAATTTCCTCGTCTGTAAATCACTTGTTTACTACACTTCTTATCTGCATAGCCGGTGGGATGGCAGGAGGAATGGTATCGTAAAATCCATCTTGCCTTGATTGGTATGGCGTGTTATACTGTTAAAGTAAAAAAGGAGGATGAAGACATGGTACATATTAAAACTTTGAATACAAAAAGCCTGCAAAACACGATGAAAAAAGGTGGATGCGGTGAATGCCAGACATCTTGCCAGTCAGCATGTAAGACATCATGTACTGTAGGAAATCAGCACTGCGAGAACAAAAATTAATTTTGCTGACATAAAGTTCCCATACCTGTTTTTAGGTTTTGGGAACTTTGTCATGTATAGATACCAGTATGACAACATGATTCATGGTGTTATGCTGACTTTTGAAGGGAGAATTTTTTTGATACACCAATATAAAAGTAATGGATATAACATGGTTCTGGATATCAACAGCGGTTCGATTCATGTGGTCGATGACCTTGTTTATGATGTAATCTCACTGTTGGACGAGTCTGTCAGCGATGATAAAATAAAAGAGTCCTTACATGGGAGATACTCTGCTGACGAAATAGAGGAAGCATTGGAAGAATTAAGAGAACTTAACAAGCAGGGGATGCTATTTACTGATGATATTTATGAAAATGCAATTGATGCATTTAAGAATCGTCCGTTGGTAGTAAAAGCATTATGTCTTCACATTGCGCATGACTGCAATCTTGCCTGCAGGTACTGCTTTGCTGAAGAAGGAGAATATCATGGCAGAAGAGCCCTGATGTCCTATGAGGTCGGTAAAAAATCCCTTGATTTTCTGATTGAACATTCGGGAAGCAGACGAAATCTGGAAGTTGACTTTTTCGGCGGGGAGCCGTTGATGAACTGGAAGGTAGTAGAGGCACTGGTTCATTATGGACGTGAGCAGGAAAACATCCATGATAAACATTTCCGTTTTACAGTTACCACGAATGGAGTTCTGCTCAATGATGAAATTATGGACTTCTGTAATCAAGAGATGGATAATGTCGTGCTCAGCATCGATGGACGAAAAGAAATTCATGACTTTATGAGGCCATTCCGCAACGGAAAAAGTAGTTATGATCTTATTGTACCAAAGTTTCAAAAATTTGCCGAGAGCAGGAATCAAGATAAATATTACGTTCGCGGTACATTTACACATTATAATCTGGATTTTGCAAAGGATGTCCTGCATCTGGCCGATTTAGGATTTAAGCAGATTTCCGTTGAGCCGGTTGTGGCTCCCCCTGAAGCTGATTATGCGATCCGGGAGGAAGATTTACCAATCATCCTTGAACAATATGATCTGCTGGCAAAAGAGATGATTAAGCGTGAAAAAGAAGGCAGAGGGTTTAATTTCTTTCATTTCATGATTGATCTTACAGGCGGTCCTTGTGTTTACAAGAGGCTTTCCGGATGTGGTTCGGGAACAGAATATCTCGCTGTAACTCCCTGGGGAGATTTATACCCATGTCACCAGTTTGTCGGAAATGAAGACTTTATTCTTGGAAATGTGGATACAGGTGTCGTAAGAGATGATATCACCAGTGAATTTAAAAACTGTAATGTTTACGCAAAAAAAGAATGTTCGGATTGTTTTGCAAGGTTTTATTGCAGCGGCGGTTGTGCAGCCAATGCGTATAATTTCCACAATAATATTAATTCCGTCTATGAAATTGGATGCAAGATGCAGCAAAAGAGAGTTGAATGCGCTCTTATGATTAAAGCTGCGCTGGCAGACGAGTAAATCAATTCATGACAGTAATCTGTAATTTTTTTGTCGGGGAGCGATCACAATCATTGTGGTCAGCTCCCTGTTATACTAGAGAAAGGATTGGTACATAGCATAGAATGGAACGATGGGTAGTAGCGGCAAAAAAAGCCGAATTTAAAAAAGTAGGGAGAGATTTCCATATTGATCCTGTGATTGCTAGACTGATACGAAATCGCGACGTAATCGGATATGAAAATATTGATGAATATCTCAATGGAGATCTGAACTATCTCCATGATCCGAAAGATTTTAAAGATATGAAAAAAGCACTGGATATTCTGGATAGCGTGATAAATGCGAAAAAGAAGATCCGGATTATAGGAGACTATGATATCGACGGCGTCATGTCGACCTATATTCTACTCACAGGACTTAAAAAGGTTGGAGCAAGGGCTGATATTCAGATCCCGGATCGCATCAAAGATGGATATGGACTAAATGAATCACTCGTTCGCGAGGCATGTGATGCAGGTGTTGATCTCATCTTAACCTGTGACAATGGAATCGCTGCATCAGAACAAGTTAAAGTAGCAAAAGATCTGGGAATGCAGGTGATTGTGACTGATCATCATGAGGTGCCATACGAAGACGAAAATGGCAGGCGTAACTATCTGCTGCCGCCTGCGGATGCAATCGTTAATCCTAAACAACAGGATTGTCATTATCCTTTTAAAGGGCTTTGTGGAGCTGCGGTGGCGTGGAAACTCATCTGTGCCCTCTATCAAAGACATGGTATTGACCGTGCTGAGTCTATAGAGTTTATTGAATATGCGGCATTTGCCACCATCGGCGATGTGATGGATCTTCAAGGTGAAAATCGTGTAATCGTAAAAGAGGGACTGAAACGTCTCAGAAAGACAAAAAACAAGGGACTTCTGGCTCTTATGGGTGAAAATCAGCTGCATTCAAAAGATGTTAATGCCTATCATATAGGGTTTGTTCTGGGTCCTTGTTTAAATGCAAGCGGACGACTCGACACGGCTAAACGTGCACTTGCGATGCTCTGTGCCAAAAGTAATAAAGAGGCGGCAGAACTGGCGGGAGATTTGAAGGCACTGAATGAAAGCCGGAAGGCAATGACGCTTCAGGGGACAAAAGAGGCAATCTCATATGTCGAACAATCGGACTTACAAAAAGACAGAGTTCTGGTGGTATATCTGCCCGAGTGTCATGAGAGTCTGGCAGGCATTATCGCCGGAAGACTCAGAGAACATTATCACAAGCCATCTTTTGTGATAACGAAAACGACGGAAGGTTTAAAGGGAAGTGGCCGTTCCATCGAAAGTTATTCTATGTATGATGAGCTTTGTAAATGCAAGGAACTGCTGACAAAGTTTGGGGGACATCCTATGGCGGCAGGACTCTCCTTGGATATGGAGAATCTGTCACTCTTTCGAAAAAAAATCAATGAGGTATGTACACTTGACGAAACGGATCTGATGGAAAAGGTGGTCATTGATATCGAAATGCCGATTGCATATATCAGCAAAAAACTGGTCAGCCAAATTGAATTACTGGCTCCGTTTGGAAAGGGAAATTCGAAACCTCTTTTTGCACAAAAAGGATTGAAAGTGACAGGCGTGCGAATATTTGGCAAGAATAAAAATGTAGCCAAGATGCAGGTAATCGACACAAACGGCTATGTTATGGATGCTGTGTTTTTCGGAGAAGCTGAGGAGTTTGCTGAATATGTCAAAACTCATGGACTTATGGCACTGACTTACTATCCGACAATCAATCAATTCAGGGGACGGGAAAGCCTTCAGATTACAGTGATAAACTACCAATAGTGCCTCAATGCCCTATTGATTATACCGGAAAAAAATGATATAATTTGTAACATAATGACAAGATGAGCATGAAACGCAGGACCTTTTGACCCTGGTATCATGACAAATCGGCAATAGTTGTCGAATGGATGATGAGGAGCTTAAATGAAAAAATTAGAAGATTATGTACTAAGTATCCCGGATTTTCCAGAACCGGGTGTTATATTTCGTGATGTAACAAGTATCCTTCAGGATGCGGACGGACTTAAGCTGGCTATAGATGAGCTTCAGAATCTGCTGGAAGGAGTGGACTTTGATGTGATCGTGGGAACAGAGTCAAGAGGTTTTATATTTGGTGTACCTATCGCTTACAATCTTCACAAGCCATTTGTACCGATTCGAAAAAAAGGGAAGCTTCCTCGTGAGACAATTAGCCGGACTTATAATCTTGAATATGGTACGGCAACGATAGAGATGCATAAGGATGATATTAAACCCGGCCAGCGAGTTGTACTGGTAGATGATTTAATTGCAACAGGCGGAACTATCGAGGCATGTGCAAAGATGGTTGAACAACAGGGGGCCAAGGTAGAAAAGATTATATTTCTTATGGAGTTAGCCGGATTAAAGGGAAGAGATAAACTCAAAGGTTATGATGTTGCTTCTGTAATACGTTATGAAGGGAAATAATTTTGGCATTGTGTATGGAGCGGATCAGCTGTATCCATCCTGCACAGTGCCTTTTCAGCATAAGTGAGGAAATATATGGACAAAGACGCAAAAATGATGGAAAAGGAAAAATTACAAAAAGAAATCGCGGCGGCAGATGCGAATGTAAAGGCCGTAGAAGATTTTACAAGCCCCGAGTTAATCTATCAGGAGCTTATTTCCAGTGTTAGAAAGTATCATCCATCGGCGGATATCAGCATGATCCAGAAAGCCTATGAGATGGCCAGCGAGGCACATAAAGATCAAAAGAGAAAATCCGGTGAGCCGTACATCATCCATCCTCTGTGTGTTGCTGTGATACTTGCAGACTTGGAACTTGACAAGGAAAGTATTGTATCCGGACTTCTCCATGACGTTGTAGAAGACACGGTTATGACAGTTGATGAGCTTAGAAAAGAATTTGGCGATGAAGTAGCTCTGATCGTCGATGGTGTGACGAAACTTGGTAAACTCAGCTACGCAGCTGACAAAGTTGAGGAGCAAGCTGAGAACCTTCGCAAGATGTTTCTGGCTATGGCAAAAGATATCCGGGTGATACTGGTAAAACTGGCCGACCGTCTTCACAACATGAGGACGGCAAAATACTGGTCGTTAGAAACACAAAGGGAAAAGGCCCGTGAGACAATGGATATCTATGCTCCTATTGCACAGCGACTTGGAATTTCCAAGATTAAAGTTGAGCTGGATGATCTGTCTTTGAAATATCTGGAACCAGAGGCATATTATGATCTGGTTGAAAAAGTGGATATGAAACGAGGAGAGCGTCAAAAGTATGTCGATGCAATCGTTCGGGAAGTAAAACATCACATTGAAGAAGCGGGAATTGATGGACAGGTAAGCGGCAGAATTAAGCACTTTTTCAGTATTTATAAAAAGATGGTGAATCAGAACAAGACGCTGGATCAGATATATGATCTTTTTGCTGTTCGTATTATTGTGGAGACTGTCAAAGACTGTTATGCGGCGTTAGGTGTGATTCATGAGATGTATACGCCGATTCCCGGGCGTTTTAAAGATTATATTGCGATGCCTAAGCCAAATATGTACCAGTCACTTCATACGACTTTGATTGGACCGAACGGACAGCCTTTCGAAATTCAGATTCGTACTTTTGAGATGCACCGGATTGCGGAATATGGTATTGCAGCCCATTGGAAGTATAAAGAGGCATCAGATGGAAACAAGACAGGCCCTGAACAGGAGGAAGAAAAACTGAGTTGGCTTCGCCAGATTCTGGAATGGCAGCAGGACATGTCAGACAACAAAGAATTCATGAGTCTGCTCAAGAGTGATCTTGATTTATTCTCCGACAATGTCTATTGTTTTACACCGGCCGGCGATGTCAAGACTTTACCCAGCGGTTCCTGTCCTATTGATTTTGCATATACCATACACTCCGCAGTCGGCAATAAGATGGTTGGTGCAAGAGTGAATGGAAAGCTGGTTCCGATTGAATATGAGTTGAGGAATGGTGATCGTGTGGAAATTATCACCTCTCAGAATTCAAAAGGCCCCAGCAGAGACTGGCTTAAGATTGTAAAAAGCTCACAGGCAAAAAATCGGATTAATCAATGGTTTAAAGCTCAGTTGAAAGTGGACAACATCCTAAAAGGCAAGGAGATGCTTAATGGCTATGCCAAGATTAAAGGAAAAAATCTTGGTGTTTATCTAAAATCGAATTATATGAATGCCGTCATACGAAAGTACGGCTTTAGGGACTGGGATTCTGTGCTGGCCGCTGTCGGACATGGAGGTCTGAAAGAAGGACAGGTCATAAATAAGCTGATTGATGTTTATGATAAGGAAAATCAGACAAAAATTTCCGATGATGATGTACTGAAAAGTACAAACGAAGACACAATCATAGAAGTTCCGGTATCGAAATCGAAAGCTGGAATCGTTGTAAGCGGTACGCATGATGTCTCTGTCAGATTTTCAAAATGCTGTTCTCCCATTCCGGGAGACGAAATTGTGGGGTTCGTAACAAGAGGACGAGGCATCACAATTCACAGGACCGACTGTATTAATATACTGAATCTTCCGGAGTCTGAACGTGAAAGACTGATCGATGCGGAATGGGAGTCTGGCAGTGCAAATAACCAAATGTATGCAGTCGAAATTAATGTGTATGCTTTTGACCGTTCAGGACTTCTGGTGGATCTGTCAAAATTATTTATGGAACGAAAAATTGATATCTCAAAAATCAATGTCAGTACTAACAAGCAGGGACAGGCTACCGTCGATATGACTTTTTTTGTCAGAGGAAAAGAAGAATTGAACAGTCTGATAGAGAAAATTCGCCAGGTAAGCGGCGTAATAGATATAGAACGCTCGAAAGGATAATACAATGTCAGATATAGTAATTAAAACTCTCATATTGGGAAAGATAGATACAAATTGCTATTTGGTTATGAATAAAAAAAACAGAGAGATTCTTATCATAGATCCTGCTGCACAGGCTGGCGATATCGAAAATCAGATACAAAAGGTGCAGGCAATACCAACTGCAATCCTACTGACTCATGGTCATTTTGATCATATGATGGCAGCCGAAGAATTGAAAGAAAAGTATCATATTCCTGTCTATGCCTGTGAACAGGAACAGGAGGTTTTAGAAAGTGCCAAGAATAATCTCTCGGCCGCCTGGGCAAGTGCATATTCAATGAAGGCTGATTTCCTTGTGAGTGACGAGGAAGAACTGAATCTTGCAGGGATTCGTATTGTTGTACTTCATACGCCCGGTCATACAAAGGGGAGCATCTGCTTCTATCTTTCTGAAGAGGGAATACTATTTTCCGGTGATACTTTATTTGCAGAAAGTTATGGCAGAACAGATCTTTTGACGGGAAGTATGCAGCAGATGCGCGAGAGTATCTCACGTCTTCTTACAATACTTCCAGATAATACAAAAGTTTATCCGGGGCATGGTCAGACGACAGAGATCTCTGTTGAAAAGAGGTACAACCCTCTTGCTTAATCTTAGTCTGAAATTGAACAAAAGAGAATTTGAATATGATATCTATTCTCTGATCCGTGCATTTTATCCCGGAAGTACCATCAGGATATGGTATGAGGGAGACGAACTGCCCGACAGTGATTATTCTTATCAATATCAGGTAATATATGAAGAGAGTTCTATTACCTTCCTTGTATTTGAACGAGATCAGGAGATCAGCAGAACGATTACGCGGATATCTGCACAGGCGGATCGAAGAGAACGAAAAAACTATGTCAAGAAACTTGTCTATAAAGCATTGGCAAAGATTACTAAAAGGGAGCTGCCCTGGGGCGATTTGACTGGAATCAGACCATCCAAGATTGTGATGGGAATGCTGGAGGATGGGAAGACAAACGTTGAGGCAGCTACTCTTATGCGGGATACTTATGGCATCAGCCCGGATAAAATCGCATTGGCAATTACAGTTGCCAACAAAGAGAGAGAACTATTGAACAAATTCAACTATAAAGATGGATATAGTCTTTATGTCGGGATTCCATTCTGCCCGTCAATTTGTCTGTATTGTTCTTTTGGTTCACATCCGATGAGCCAGTGGAATTATATGGTAGAATCTTATCTGGATGCATTATGCAAAGAGTTAAAATTCATTGCGTCTAAGATGAAAGGGCGTTCCTGCGATACAATTTATATTGGCGGGGGAACACCAACGACGCTTTCTCCTGATCAGCTGGAGAGACTTCTTAGATTTATTCAAAGTATATTTCCTATGAAAGGAGTAAAAGAATTCACGGTTGAGGCAGGCAGACCAGATACCATCACCAGAGAAAAGCTTATGATTCTTAAGCGGTATCCGGTGACACGAATTTCAATTAATCCGCAGACGATGAATCAGGAAACACTGGATCTGATTGGCAGACGTCATACCGTGGAGGATATCATATCAAAATATAATCTGGCACGCGAGATGGGCTTTGACAACATCAATATGGATTTGATCGTAGGTCTGCCGGGCGAGCATAAGGAGCAGGTCTCCCGGACATTAAAACAGATTAAAGCGATGAATCCTGACAGCCTTACGATTCACTCTCTCGCGCTTAAACGAGCAGCGAGGCTGAATTTGTTTAAAGATATGTATGATGAAATCTCGTTTGAAAAAAGTCAGGAAATTATGCAGATGATTGCGGACTGTGCATATGGGATGGATATGGATCCCTACTATCTTTATCGCCAAAAGGATATCGCCGGAAATTTTGAAAATGTAGGTTATGCGAAACTTGACAAGGAAGGTATATACAATATACTGATTATGGAAGAAAAACAAACCATTATGGCTGCAGGAGCAGGTGCATCCACAAAATTTGTCTTCCAGGGCGGCAGGCGGACGTTACGTGCCGAAAATGTTAAAGATTTGAAGAATTACGTGGAGAGAATCGATGAAATGCTTAAACGAAAAGAAGCCGGAATCAAGGAAATATCAACACAGTAAATACCGCAGAAATATGCTCCAGTATTCTCTGACAGAGCAGATATCACATGGCTGTGAAGTCAGTAACTTGGCTTATGATGTTGCAGAAAAACTGGGATACAGTAATTCAAATTGTCAGGAACTGGCAGTAGCGGGATTCCTTCATGACATTGGAAAAATTGTTCTCGAAAAAGAAATTGATGATCAGCCACTGGTTGTTGAAGAGATGAAAATTGTACGTATGCACCCGGTTGAGGGCTATAAAGTGGTAGAGAGACAAGGGTATTCTGATTTTATTTCACAGTGTGTCCTGCATCATCATGAGAACTACGATGGAAGTGGTTACCCCGATCATCTATTTGGGGACGAGATACCTTATGGCGCCCGAATCCTGCGTGTATGCGATGTCTACTGTGCTCTGACTTCTGACAGGCCATATCGAAAAGCCTTTGATCCGGAAACAGCTGTCAAATTCATGGTGGAAGATATCCGAAACTTCGACATACAAATATTTCTGGCGTTTCAAAGAGTAATACATGAAAACAATCGGAAAAGGGTCATATTAGGTGACCTAGCCGTTGACGAGAGAGGAGATTTTAAATAATGACATTAAAGAAAAAACCAGTGACTGGAATGAAAGATATCCTGCCTTTTGAGATGGAAATACGGGATTATGTAATTCGTCTGATTAAAGAAACATACGGAACATTTGGATTTTCTTCAATTGAAACTCCCTGTGTGGAACATCTGGCGAATCTAAACAGCAAGCAGGGTGGTGAGAATGAGAAACTAATCTTTAAAATATTAAAGAGAGGGAAGAAATTAAAGATCAATGAGGCTAAAAGCGAGTTTGACTTGACAGATGAGGGTCTGCGTTATGATCTCACTGTTCCACTAAGCCGCTACTATTCGAATCACGCAAATGAACTTCCAAGCCCTTTTAAAGCATTGCAGATGGGTAATGTCTGGAGAGCTGATCGGCCGCAAAGAGGCCGCTTTCGTCAGTTTATGCAGTGCGATCTCGATATACTTGGCGAGCCGGGCAATCTGGCTGAAATTGAGCTCATATTGGCCACTACAACATTGCTTGGAAAGCTAGATTTTAAGAATTTTACAATCCGTATTAATGATCGCCGAATCTTAAAGGCAATGGCAGACTATAGCGGATTTGATGAAGATACCTACGACACAGTTTTTATTATTCTGGATAAGATGGATAAAATTGGCCCTGATGGTGTTGAAGAAGAATTAAAAAAAGAGGGATTTGATCACAATTCCGTCTCCAAATATATGAATTTATTTCAAAATGTAACCGAGGATATTTCAGGCGTTAAATATATCAAGGAGACACTGGGTGAATTTCTGGAACAAGAGGTTGTAGAAGGCCTTACTGCGATTATAGAAACTGTGGATACATTAAAAAGTGCCAGTTTTAAAATTGCATTTGATCCGACACTTGTTCGGGGAATGTCCTATTATACTGGAACAATTTTTGAAATTTCTATGGATGAATTCGGAGGCTCAGTCGGCGGAGGCGGACGTTATGACGAGATGATAGCAAAGTTCACGGGTAACAAAGTTCCTGCATGTGGTTTTTCTATTGGCTTTGAACGTATCATAATGCTTCTGATGGAAAGAGAATTTAAAATTCCAGACGCGTCCGTTAAAAAGGCTTACCTGATAGAGAAGAATATGCCTTCTGCGCAGATGACAGAGATTCTGGAAAAAGCTTCGAAGGAGCGCGAATCAGGGATATCTGTTCAGGTTTGTATGATGAAAAAAAATAAAAAGTTCCAGAAAGAACAACTCAATATGGAGGGATACGACGAGATTTGTGAGTTCTTTACAGATACGATCTAAGCATAGAAGGAGAGTGTGGCAGTTATATTTCCTGCACACACTCCTTTTTTATTGGAGAATACCAGAATGATAGGTTCCTCATTTACTTTTTGTCATTGTACCACTTTTCTATGAAGCAGACGCCCTGATATAGAATCATAGCAATTGCGCAGAGAATAATGATGGAAAGGATAAGCCAGTCAAGCTTAAAAACCTGGCTGGAGTAGATGATCAGATATCCAAGACCCTGTCTTGCACCGATAAATTCACCTATGATGACACCTACCAGACAAAGACCGATATCAACTTTTAATGCGCTCAGCAGATAAGGAGTGGAGGCAGGAAGGACTACCTTTGTCAATACTTCATACTTTTTACCGCCAAGTGTATAGATCAGTTTCATCTTTTCCTGACTGACCTCCTGAAACCCCTGATATAGACTGATGATTGATCCAAATAGTGCGACAGACATCCCTGCGATAATGATTGTCTTCATATTAGCTCCCAGCCAGACAATCAGTAGTGGTGCAAGGGCTGATTTTGGAAGCGAGTTCAGTACGACCAGATAGGGCTCCATGACATCTGCAAATCTGGGGAAGAGCCAAAGGCAGACCGCAGTTACAACTGTAAATATAATCGTCAGAGCAAAACTGATTAATGTCTCAGCCAAGGTCACGCCGATATGCAAAAAAAGGCTGTGTTCTTTCACCATATTATAAAACGTCCTGACCACTTTTACCGGACTGCTGAAGATAAAGGAGTCAATCCATCCAAGATCTGAAGCACATTGCCAGAGGAGGATAAAAGCCAGCAGCAGGAAGATGCGGAAGAAACGTATCTGGTATTTTCTGGAGAGCTGTTTTTTAAGATATGCTTCCTGTGCGGTACACGTCTTCATTTTCATGATCATTCAACTCCTTCCATATCTTGTTGAAATAGTTCTTAAATGCCGGTGCATTTCTCGAGGTCATCGGCGTCCGGTTTTCAATTCCCATATCTATTGAAATGATTGATTTTACGATCGCAGGCCGGCTGGAAAGTACAACGACATGATCTGCCATACTGATCGCCTCCGAAATATCGTGTGTGACAAGCAGCGCGGTTTTTTTCTGCGCTTTTAGAATTTGACCGATATCATCTGCGACGGATAATCTCGTTTGATAATCTAAAGCCGAAAAAGGTTCATCAAGTAATAGAAGTGCAGGTTCAAGAGCTAATGTGCGGATCAGAGCCGCTCTTTGACGCATTCCTCCGGATAGTTGTGATGGTCTGGCATCGCGGAATTCATCCAGTCCATAGGTCTTTAGCATTTCATCAACCTTTGCTTTTGTTTCGCTGTTTAATTTTTTTTGGATTTCCAAACCTAATATCACGTTTCGATAGATCGTTCTCCATTCAAAGAGGTGGTCCTTTTGCAGCATGTATCCGATATTGATTTCGGACTTTTTAAGTGGTTTTCCTTTAATAAAAATTGAACCGGATTCTGGTTCAATTAAACCAGAGATCAGGTTCAGAATCGTACTTTTACCACATCCACTGGGGCCGACAACAGCAACAAATTCGCCTTCCTCTACTGTAAAATTGATATCGGTGAGGGCTTTTGTTTCACCTTCCATGCTATGATAAGAAAAGCATATATTTTTTAACTCTAATAGTGGTTCCATGTATTACCTCCCCGTGCATTTATTATAAAACGTATTGTTCTATATATGTTAAGATATGCATATTATGAAAGGCTAGTGACAATACCCTTTATGCAAGACCTTTTGACTCTTATGATTGAAACGTATTAATTCTTTTTTAAGATTTATAAAAAACTCTTGAGTAAAGAACTTGTTGTTGATATACTGAGTAAGTTAAGAAAACGAGGTTAGAACAACATGAATAAGATACGAAAACTGATAACGCGGATGATGCCGGATTATGGATTTCTGCCAGTGATTTTCTCTTTTTTATTTAACAACCTGATATATGGGGGTTCCAAACTGATTACACAAAACTGGTATCACCATAATATTGAGAGTTCACTGGATGAGAAACTGCCATTCATCCCATGGACACTGCTTATATATTTTGGATGTTACTTGTTTTGGGCAGTAAACTATATCCTGATTGCCAGACAGGATAAAAATTCGGTTTACCAGTTCTTTGCCGGAGATGTCCTCTCACGTGTGATATGTCTGATCTTTTTTCTGTTCTTTCCGACTACGAATACGAGACCAGTCCTAAGTGAAAGTGGATTCTGGAACTTGGCCATGTCCTTTTTGTATTCTGTGGATACGGCGTCGAATCTATTTCCATCCATACACTGTCTGGTGAGTTGGTTCTGCTTTATAGGAATCCGGGGAAATCAAAAAATACCTCTATGGTATCGTGCATTTTCTTTTGTGGCGGCGATCCTTGTATTTATCTCCACATTAACTACGAAGCAGCATGTTCTTATCGATGTGGCGGGGGGTGTATTGCTTGCCGAAATCTGTTTCCGAATCGGGAGACATAGTAAAATTTCCGTTATATATGGGAAATTATTTGATGCAGCCACACTGAGATTGTTTCCCAGGGGTTACAACAAAACGAATGAGAAGAAAGTTGAGGAAAAATATAATGATCGGTTTTTATGACTATACCGTGATACTTACATATATTAGTTTCGCTTCATCGATCAGCGGAATCTTTTGTGCTATAACGGGGCATTTCAGATGGGCGATCTTCTGTCTGGCATTTTCTGGATTATGTGATATGTTTGACGGAAAAATAGCAAGGACTAAAAAGGACCGGACAAGGGAAGAAAAAAGCTTTGGTATTCAAATTGACTCGCTGTGTGATGTGGTCTGTTTCGGGGCCTTTCCCATTGTTCTGTGCTACAGCCTGGGAATGAAACATATTTACAGTATGATTATTTTAATCTTTTATGGACTTGCCGGAGTGATCCGTCTGGGCTTTTTTAATGTTCTTGCAGAGGAAGATGATGCTGCCAAAAAGGACGTAAAGCCTTGTTATCATGGATTACCTATTACATCGATGGCGGTAGCACTGCCTTTGGCTTATCTGCTTTCGCCGTTGCTTCATGGATTTTTTATTATTGTTTTACATATTATGGTTCTTGTGATTGCAATTCTTTTCGTCACAGATTTTAAGTTTCGAAAGCCAACTAACAAAGAGTTGTCACTGATCGTAGGAATTGTAGCAATTGCAGTGCTGGGGGTACTGTTTCGCTGGGATAGAAGGGTTGGTTTGTGAGCATGACAATTGACAGAAAGGGAAATATATGTAATGATAACCTGAGACAGGATCATTTTCTGGAATTCCTGTATGGTCATGCACTCACAAGGATTTTGATTCGGCCGATGGTGACTCAGACCTTTTCAAAAATAGGAGGATGGCTGATGACGACCCGGATATCGGCATTTTTTGTCCCTTATTTTGTCAGAAAGAATCATATAGAATTGTCTCAATATGAAGCGGAGAAGTATCAGTCATTCAACGATTTTTTTACAAGGCGTGTCAAAAAACAATATCGTCCATTTGCGGAAGAAAAATCCAGTTTCATCAGTCCTTGTGACGGGAGAGTAACTGTCTGTAAAATCACGAAGGACAGCAGTTTCTATATAAAACAGACGGTATATACACTTCATGGTCTCCTGAAGAGCAAAAATCTGGCTAAGAAATTCGAAGGCGGCTATGCCTGGATTCTACGGCTGTCAGTAGATGATTATCACAGATATATCTATGTGGATGACGGAATAAAATCAAACAATTATAAGATTTTTGGGGTTTTTCATACAGTTAATCCTGTTGCCAATGATTATTATCCGATCTACAAAGAAAATACCAGGGAGTATTCTTTGTTGAAATCAGAAAATTTTGGGACTGTCCTAATGATGGAAGTTGGTGCTATGTTGGTCGGAAAAATTGAAAATAATGATGAGGCCGCAAAAGTACACAGGGGCGGGGAAAAGGGAAATTTCGCATTCGGAGGTTCCACAATTATACTTTTGACCACTAAAAAAAGAGTTGTTCCTGATCAGGACATCTTATCAAATTCAAAAAAGCATATAGAAACAAAGGTTTTAATGGGTCAGCAGATTGGAAGGAAGGGCCGGTGACGCCTTATGCCAAATGACAGAAATTATCAAAAAGAACTGGAGTGTGTAATTGAGCAGCATCAGAAGAGGGGAGAAGTACACAGACTTCTGCTGCACAGCTGCTGTGCCCCATGCAGCAGTTATGTATTGGAATATCTTTCGAATTATTTTCAGATTACTTTATTCTATTATAATCCCAATATTTATCCCGAAGAAGAATATCATACCAGGGTTCTTGAACAAAAGCGTCTTATTTCAGAAATGCCAACAAAATATCCGGTTCATTTTATGGAGGGAAATTATGAACCGAAGAAATTTTTTGATATGGCCTCAGGTATGGAAGATATACCTGAGGGAGGGGTGCGATGTTTTAAGTGTTACGAGTTAAGACTTCGTGAGGCAGCTTTGCAGGCAAAAAAATCAGGATGCGATTATTTTACGACAACCTTATCGATTAGTCCCATGAAAAATGCCAGAAAATTAAATGAAATTGGTGAGAAATTACAAGAAGAACTGAAGGTTTCTTATCTGAACTCTGACTTTAAGAAAAAGGATGGGTATAAGCGTTCCTTAGAATTATCTAAGGAGTATCATCTTTATCGCCAAAATTTTTGCGGATGTGTCTATTCACGATGAAATTATTATTTTCATATGACAATTGACGTATGGAAGCGTAAATGATAAAATTATGAAAAGCGAACAGAAAAGAGGAACTACTATGGCACAGTTATGGGGAGGCCGTTTCACAAAAGAAACGGATCAACTCGTATATGATTTTAATGCGTCAATTGGATTTGACAAAAAGCTCTGTGAACAGGATATTCGTGGAAGTATCGCGCATGCGCAAATGCTTGCAAAGCAGAAAATTCTCACAGAAAAAGAGGGAGAAGATATTGTCTCGGGCCTTCAGGAGATTTTATGTGATGTGAAATCAAAAAAGTTAGAGATTACCGATGAATATGAAGATATCCATAGTTTTGTCGAGGAAAATCTGACACGTCGCATCGGGAATGCCGGAAAGAAACTGCATACCGGCCGAAGCCGCAATGATCAGGTTGCACTGGATATGAAGTTATATGTCAGAGATGAAATTGACGAATTAGACGGTCGTCTAAAAAAACTGCTCGAAACGATTGAAAACATCATGGAGAAAAATCTTCATACCTATATGCCGGGATTTACCCATCTGCAGAAAGCACAGCCGGTTACTCTGTCTCACCATATGGGAGCCTATTTTGAGATGTTTAAAAGAGACCGGGGACGCATGCATGATATATATCACAGGATGAACCTGTGTCCCTTGGGATCAGGAGCTCTTGCGGGGACCACGTATCCCTTGGACCGTGAATATACAGCCAGTCTTCTGGGATTTGACGGTCCCACTAAAAATAGCATGGATTCGGTTTCAGATCGTGACTATTTGATTGAATTACTGTCTGCATTATCTACAATTATGATGCATCTTTCGAGATTCTCTGAGGAAATTATCACTTGGAACACCAATGAATACCAGTTTGTGGAAATTGATGATGCCTACAGCACGGGAAGTTCCATCATGCCGCAGAAAAAAAATCCGGATATTGCCGAGCTGGTGAGAGGAAAAACAGGGCGCGTATATGGGGCTCTCATATCTGTTCTTACAACCATGAAGGGAATTCCTCTTGCATATAATAAAGATATGCAGGAAGATAAGGAGATGGTCTTTGATGCCATTGACACAGTCAAAAATTGTCTGCAGCTTTTCAACGGAATGCTTTCCACCATGAATTTTCGTACAGATAAGATGGCGGATTCAGCCAAAAAAGGATTTACGAATGCGACAGATGCAGCGGACTACTTGGTAAAAAAAGGCATTCCTTTCCGCGATGCACATGGAATTGTGGGGCAGCTTGTCCTGCACTGTATTGAAAAACAGATTTCTCTGGACGATATGACTCTTGTAGAATATCAGGCGATCAGCCCTGCGTTCGAAGACGATATCTATGAAGCAATCAGCATGAAGAACTGTGTAGAACGCCGCAATACCATCGGAGCGCCCGGAGCACAGGCAATGGAAGCTGTTATCAGAGAAAATAAATTATATCTTAGGAAAAACTGGAAAGAATCGAGGTAATATTCAATGGAAAAATTAAAGGTAGGCATACTTGGTGCAACCGGTATGGTTGGTCAGCGATTCATATCATTGCTTGAAAATCATCCGTGGTTTGAAGTGTCATGTGTTGCGGCGAGCCCTAGAAGTGCCGGAAAAACCTATGAAGAGGCTGTGTCAGGAAGATGGAAGATGGATACTTTGATTCCAGAGGAGGTAAAAAATCTGATCGTAGTCGATGTCAATGACATTCGGCAGGTCGCTTCATCTGTTGATTTTGTTTTTTCCGCTGTTGATATGTCAAAAGAAGAGATTCGTTCTATTGAAGAGGCTTATGCCAAGGCTGAGACACCCGTTGTGTCTAACAACAGTGCACACAGATGGACGCCGGATGTTCCGATGGTTGTACCTGAGATTAATCCAGAGCACTTTGCTGTAATCTCTTCTCAAAAAGAAAGATTGGGTACAAAGCGTGGATTTATAGCAGTGAAACCAAACTGTTCGATTCAAAGCTATGCTCCAGTGCTGACAGCATGGAGGGAATTCGAACCATACGAAGTTGTCGTTACAACTTATCAGGCAATCTCCGGTGCAGGAAAGACTTTTAAGGACTGGCCGGAAATGGAAGGAAACATTATTCCCTATATCGGCGGAGAGGAAGAAAAGTCTGAGCTTGAACCGCTGCGTCTCTGGGGAAAAGTGTTGGGCGGCAGAATTGAAAAAGCCAGTGAGCCAGTTATTACGAGTCAGTGTATCCGTGTTCCTGTTTTGAACGGACACACGGCGGCGGTATTCGTCAAATTCCGCACGAATCCGACAAAAGACCAGCTGATCGACAGAATAAATAACTTCACAGGGCTTCCGCAGGAACTGAATCTCCCAGGAGCACCGAAGCAGTTTATTCGCTATATGGATGAGGATGATCGCCCTCAGGTCAGAATAGATGTTGACTATGAAAATGGCATGGGAATATCGGTAGGCCGTCTTCGTAAAGACACCATATATGATTGGAAGTTTGTCGGCTTGTCTCACAATACAGTTAGAGGTGCGGCCGGCGGTGCAATTCTTTGCGCCGAGACACTGACTGCAAAGGGATATATAGAAAAAAAATAAAATCTGATCTGTAACAGAATAGAAGGAGAGGGCGAATATTTATGCCTTATGAGAATGTAAAACTTTTTTCGAATGCTGCCATATCAAAGGCGGATTTGCTGAAGACACATCCCGGAAAATACTTTATCCGTGCAATTATGGCAGGATTTTTTATTGCTGCTGCCATGATCTATAATAATGTGATCGGAAATATCTTCAAAGACGTTGATCCTGCTTGGGGAAAAGTGTTGGGCGGACTTGTCTTCTCAATTGCGGTGCTTTTAATTGTGTTTCTCGGAGGAGAACTTTTTACGGGAAACAATCTGGTTATGGCCTTCGGAGCGTATGATAAATCAGTTACGCCAGGCCAGCTTGGTAAAGTATGGCTGGTCAGTTATATCGGTAATTTTGTGGGATGTTTCATATTTTCTCTGATTTTTGTTGCTTCTGGTGCCTCCGGAACAAGTGACTATTTTGCCGGGTATGTACAGAACAAACTGACCTTGCCCGCCGGCCAGATGTTTTTCAAAGCAGTACTATGTAATTTCTTTGTCTGCCTGGCAGTTGCCTGTGGGATGAAATGCAGGGATGAGGCTGCAAAGTTTCTGATGATTACAATCTGTATTTCAGGATTTGTTATTTCTGGTCTGGAACACTGTGTCGCAAATATGGCGACATTTGTGACTGCATTTTTTCTAGTTCCGGGATTGTCCATTCCATTGATATTACGAAGCATGTTTATCGTTACAATAGGAAATATCATCGGTGGTTCCGTATTACTTGCACTTCCACTCCGCAAAATGAGTGCCGATGAATGATGAGGAATATGATACTGGAGATTAGAATTAGGTACAAACATGAGTAAATCGTTATACATAGCTGAGAAGCCCAGTGTTGCGCAGGAATTTGCGAAGGCTTTAAAAGAAAACATGGGCAGAAGAGATGGATATGTAGAATCCGAGAATTTTGTGGTGACATGGTGTGTAGGGCATTTGGTCACTATGAGCTACCCGGAAAAATATGATATAAAATATAAAAGGTGGAGTTTTGATACTCTTCCTTTTTTGCCGGATAATTTTAAATACGAAATCATTCCATCGGTGTCCAAACAATTTAAAATTGTAGGCGGACTATTGAATCGTGAAGACATTGATACGATCTATGTCTGTACGGATTCCGGACGCGAAGGGGAATATATCTATCGTCTGGTGGAAATGATGGCAGGCGTGAAAGATAAGAAGAGAAAGCGTGTGTGGATTGACTCACAGACAGAGGAGGAGATTCTTCGGGGCATCCGAGAGGCTAAGGATCTAAGTGAGTATGATCATTTGTCGGAAGCTGCTTTTCTGCGTGCAAAGGAAGATTATCTCATGGGAATTAATTTTTCCCGCGTCTTAACCCTAAAATACGGAAGCTCTGTCACGAATTATCTGGGTGGAAAATATAAAGCTATCTCTGTGGGAAGAGTCATGACTTGTGTTATGGGAATGGTAGTCAGGCGCGAACGGGAGATCAGAGATTTTGTAAAAACGCCTTTTTACAGAGTACTTGCAGGCATTGAGATCGCCGGGACACATTTTGAAGGCGAATGGCGCGCTGTCAAGGGAAGCAGATATTTTAACTCCCCTCTTCTTTATAAGGAGAACGGATTTAAAGAAAAAAAGGATGCACAGTATCTAATCGAACAGATGCAGGAAAACCTTCCGCTTGAGGGGGTACTTGAGAAAATCGAACGAAAGAGGGAGAACAAGAATCCACCTCTTTTATACAACCTTGCGGAACTTCAGAATGAATGTGCGAGACTTTTTAAGATTAGCCCGGATCAGACACTTCAGATTGTTCAGGAACTTTATGAGAAGAAACTGGTCACTTATCCAAGAACAGATGCCCGCGTACTTTCCAGTGCTGTGGCGAAGGAAATTTCAAAAAACCTCAATGGACTGATGAAATATCCGCTTGCAGAGCCATATCTTAAAGATATTCAGAAAAGCGAAAGCTATAAAAAGATCGAAAAAACCCGTTACACCAATGACAAACAGATTACAGATCATTATGCGATTATCCCCACCGGACAGGGACTACAAAATCTCAATCATCTTTCTGGATTGTCCCAAAATGTTTATGAAGTCATTGTGAGAAGGTTTCTGGCAGTTTTTTATCCCCCGGCTGTCTATCAGAAAGCATCCCTGACGATTAGTAAAGATGGAGAACGTTTTTTTTCTAACTTTAAAGTTTTAAAAGATGAAGGATACCTGAAAGTTACGAAGTATAAAGCTCAGGATTTGACAAAAGACCAGATTCTTGTGGATACACTGTCAAAGCTAAAAAAAGGCGCTGTTCTTCCAATCCGGGAATTCAATGTCAAGGAGGGGGAGACTTCTCCGCCAAAACGCTATACTTCCGGCTCGATGATTCTTGCAATGGAGAATGCAGGACAATTAATTGAAGATGAAGAACTGAGAGCTCAGATCAAAGGAAGCGGGATCGGAACTAGTGCAACCAGAGCGGAAATACTCAAGAAATTGTTTTCTATCAAGTATCTTGCGTTAAATAAAAAGACACAGGTTATCACACCAACCCTGCAAGGTGAGATGATCTTTGATGTGGTCAATGCATCCATTCGCTCTCTTTTGAATCCGGAACTTACTGCAAGTTGGGAAAAGGGTCTGACCTATGTTGCCGAGGGCAATATTTCCTCAGACGAGTATATGACGAAACTCGAGAGTTTTGTGACGAGACATACAAAGAATGTTATTGGTCTTAAGAATGAGGCTCCTTTAAGACGCTGTTTTGACAGAGCTGCAGCCAATTACAAGACTCCAAAGAAACAGACGAAATAATCTCAGAAATTCCTATCAAATATAAAAAAATTAGAAGGAGATTTTCAATGAGCAGTTTGATGATTGAAAAACTTTATACCCTTGATGAAACAATAGCAAAGAATATTTTTCAAGGTGTTACTTATCCCTGGGAAGTACTTTCAAGAATCCACGATTTTATCCTGGAACTTGGTCCAACACTCCCCGGAGACGAATATGAAAAAAAGGGCGATGATATCTGGATTGCCAGGGATGCTGTGATCGCGAAAACGGTTTCTATTACGGGTCCTTGTATCATCGGTAAGGGCGCTGAGATCCGCCAGTCAGCGTTTATCCGTGGAAATACAATCGTTGGAGAGGGGGCTGTTGTAGGAAACTCTACGGAGCTTAAGAATGTCATCTTGTTTAACAAAGTTCAGGTTCCACATTATAACTATGTCGGGGATTCTATTTTAGGCTATAAATCGCACATGGGAGCCGGAAGCATCACCTCCAATGTAAAGTCAGATAAGAAACTCGTGGTTGTAAAAAATGGAGGGGAGCAAATAGAGACAGGACTGAAAAAATTTGGCGCAATGCTTGGCGACCATGTAGAAGTTGGATGTGGAAGCGTCCTAAACCCCGGTACTGTAATTGGCAGAAACACCAATATCTATCCACTATCCAGCGTACGCGGTGTGGTTCCAGAAAATAGCATCTTCAAAAGCGCAGATGATATTGTAGAGAAAAGATAGCCATTAATATGAGTAGTTTCATGCATAAATACAGAAAGGAAAACAGGATCAGGATGTGACGTTTGCATTCCTTCCCGTCCCAGGAGACGGGTATATCCTGACGGATATTTTTGATGAACAAAAAGGACATCAGCGAAATCAAGAAATTATTCACGCCAACACACTGTGCGATTACAAGGATTTGTGGATGCTACGTGGATGCAGAGAAAAATCAGAGAATGAAGATGAAGGATGCATTTCTCTCTCTTCCCGAAGAGGAAATGTTTAAGTACTTTAATATTTTCAGGAAAACTCTGTCCGGATCAATTGGAAAAAATATCATAAACATGGAATTCCCTCTTGATCAGGAAATGGAAGGAGGAACCCAGGAATTTCTGTTAAAGCTTCGGGACAGCGAACTGAAAAGTGATGAACTCGTCGAGGAATTCTATCAGAAAGTGATGGATACATATATCTATGGAGAAAATTATTATATTATTTTGATCCACGGAGCTTACGATATTCCCGGACGTGCATCTGACAATCTGGATATGGATGACGCTTCCGATTATGTCTATAACTTTATTCTCTGCAGTATTTGCCCGGTAAAACTTTCAAAACCGGGTCTGTGCTATAATTCAAAAACAAATCACATGGAAAACAGAATACAGGACTGGCTGGTAGATACACCGGATATCGGATTTCTCTTCCCTGCACTCGATGACCGAACACCAGATATCCATAATCTGCTATACCATGCTAAAAATCCTGAAGTTCTACAAAGCGATATTATTGATCAGCTGCTGGGATGTCAGACACCACTTTCAGCAAAAACACAAAAGGAGACTTTTCAGACTCTGATCGAAGAGACATTGGACAACACCTGTGATTTTGAGACTGTTATGAATATTCATGAGAACCTTGGCACATTGATAGATGAACGAAAGGACGATCCGGAACCACTCACGCTCGACAAACAGGAAGTGAAGAAATTATTTGCAGACAGTGGAGTAGAAAATGAGAAACTGGATGAATTCGACATACATTATGAGGAAGTAGCCGAAGAAGATGCAAGTTTTGTTGCCTCTAATCTGACGAATGCGAAGAATTACGAAATCAAAACCCCTGATGTCATCATAAAAGTTGCACCGGATAAGACGCAGTTGATTGAGAGCAGGATGATTGATGGTGTTCCTTATATTATGATTGAAGCTTCTGATCAAATTGAGATTAACGGAATTATGGTTCGTACACCGCGTGATAATGATATTCAGGATTAAAAAGTCCTTTACGAAACAGGAAGTTTGTGAGAAAATAGACATAGTGCGCAAAAATGACAATTTCTGCGGCACATGATCAATTGATTTTTGAAAGGAGTTAAAGGAATGATTTATTCACACGAAGTAGAAATGATGTGCCCGGTTGCCCAGGGTGTACATCACGGCGCAGCTCCGATTCCGGAACAGGCCAAATGGGTAAAGGCAAAAGAAATAAAAGATATCTCCGGTCTTACACATGGGGTGGGCTGGTGTGCGCCTCAGCAAGGTGCCTGTAAGCTGACCTTAAATGTCAAGGACGGGATTATCCAGGAGGCATTGGTAGAGACTGTCGGATGTTCAGGAATGACTCATTCGGCCGCTATGGCTTCAGAAATTCTCCCAGGTCTTACAATCTTAGAGGCCCTCAACACTGACCTCGTTTGTGATGCAATCAACACTGCTATGAGAGAACTCTTTCTGCAAATTGTATATGGCAGAAGCCAGAGTGCATTTTCAGAGGATGGTCTCCCTGTAGGTGCCGGTCTTGAAGATCTCGGAAAAGGTCTCCGCTCTCAGATTGGAACCATGTATGGTACATTGAAAAAAGGTCCTCGTTACCTCGAAATGACTGATGGATATGTGACTGGAATCGCCCTCGATGATGATGATGAAATCATTGGATACAAATTTGTGAATTTCGGAAAAATGATGGAATTCATAAAGGGCGGAGACGATGCAAATACTGCATTTGAAAAAGCACAGGGACAGTATGGACGAGTTGAAGACGCCGCTCGCATCATTGACCCAAGAAAAGAGTAAGGTAGGAGGACAAATATCATGGCTTTATTTGAATCATATGAAAGAAGAGAAAAACAGATTCTGGCAAAGTTAGCTGAATATGAAATCGGTTCTATAGAAGAATGTGCCGATATCACAAAAGCTGCCGGAATAGATGTATATAAAATGGTTGAAAATATTCAGCCGATTTGTTTTGAAAATGCAAAATGGGCTTACACGGTAGGAGCTGCCATTGCAATCAAAAAAGACTGCAGGAAAGCAGACAAAGCTGCCGCAGCAATCGGTGAGGGACTTCAGTCTTTCTGTATTCCAGGATCCGTCGCTGATCAGCGTAAAGTTGGACTCGGACACGGAAATTTAGGAAAGATGCTGCTTGAAGAAGATACAGAGTGTTTCTGCTTTCTTGCCGGACATGAATCCTTTGCTGCTGCTGAGGGAGCCATCGGGATTGCCGAACAGGCAAACAAGGTTCGCAAAAACCCGCTTCGCGTTATTTTAAATGGCCTTGGCAAAGATGCCGCTCAGATTATCTCCCGAATTAATGGGTTTACATATGTTGAAACTGACATGGATTATCACTCTGGGGAAGTAAAAGAAGTATTCCGGAAATCCTATTCCGATGGTCTTCGTGCAAAGGTCAATTGCTATGGGGCAAATGATGTCACAGAAGGTGTGGCGATCATGTGGAAAGAAAATGTTGACGTATCCATCACCGGAAACTCAACGAATCCGACTCGTTTCCAGCATCCGGTAGCCGGTACATACAAAAAAGAACGCCTCGAAGCAGGAAAGAAATATTTCTCGGTAGCTTCGGGCGGCGGCACAGGACGAACACTGCATCCGGACAATATGGCTGCAGGCCCTGCCTCCTATGGAATGACAGATACTATGGGACGTATGCACAGCGATGCTCAGTTCGCAGGTTCCTCTTCTGTTCCGGCTCACGTTGAGATGATGGGACTGATCGGTGCAGGAAACAACCCAATGGTAGGTATGACGGTAGCTGTATCTGTAGCCGTAGAGGAAGCGGCAAAAGCCGGGAAGTTTTAAACTTGTGTTAGTAGATATAAAAAGGGACTATCTTTCGCGATAGTCCCTTTTGTCATAAAGCATCTAGGCAGCTTTTGACCAAACCTTCTCATGGAGCATATGGGATTCGAACCCACGACCTCTACAATGCGAATGTAACGCGCTCCCAACTGCGCTAATGCCCCAAAAAATGGAAGCAAGGGGGCTCGAACCCCTGACCTCTCGCGTGTGAGGCGAACGCTCAT
>ENA-UOOI01000347-UOOI01000347.1-fermentation-metagenome-genome-assembly--contig:-NODE-347-length-60599-cov-19.874471_pt1 | contig 60599 bp, 58 predicted proteins | sample MGYA00245779_ERZ724027 | MGnify/ENA primary metagenome ERZ724027 (study PRJEB28704, sample SAMN03018318) | fermentation metagenome | biome: anthropogenic terrestrial biome; feature: soil; material...
TTTGTCTTCGCAAAGCCCCTGTTTTTTAGCGCTAATTATTATGCAAAACTCTCAAGTATGTATTGTTGTCAGTAAATGACTATACTGATGATAAGGACAAATAGAATGGTCAATTCTTATCTTAAAGCTTAACCCGGCTGTGGCCGGGCTTATTTTTACCAACAGTATATTTGAGGCGAGATAATGAAAGCAGTGAGCTACGCACGGTATAGCAGCGATAACCAGAGCCCGGAAAGTATTGATGCACAGCTATTTGATAACCGGGAATAGGCTGATAAAAATGATTGTGAGATCATCAAAACTTATATTGATGAAGCTGAAACTGCCACCACTGATGAAAACAGGGATGACTTCTTAAAGATGATTTCTGAGTCTTCGGAAATGGAATACGATTTTGTCTTGGTACATAAAACAAATCGGTTTGCCCGCAATAAGTGGGATGCTGCTATACATAAAAAATACTGCTAGAAAACGATAAAAAAGTAATATATGTTACTCAGCCTATGCTAAACGAAGAAACCCCCGAAGTTTTTATGCTTGAGACTATTTTTGAAGGACTAGATCAGTATTATTATCTTGATCTTGGAAGAGAGGTTATGAAAGGTCACAAATTAGCTCTACGTGAATCTGAGAAATTTATTCTGGTGACCAGGATAAAGACATAGGAGAACGAGCCAGAACAAGTACTTTTACATACGATATGATATTTAGTTATCTGTCAAAAGAATATGAGGCCTTTAAGGCAGACAATACGCTTACCTTAAAAGGCCCCATTGACCGTTATGTCGAGAAAGTTATTATATATGGTGATGAGTTTGAAGTAGTTTTCAAACTTCTGCATACAAATGGCTAATCTACTACAAAATGATACAATGCATACCCGTGGTCAAGCTTTCAACGATTTCAAGAGGGAGGGTGCATTTTCGTCAGGGGGTGTGCAACGTTTCGACTGCTTCTAGGCCGGCGAATAACACACGCAGTCCGTACAAAAAATGTCCTTCGAAATCATCGTCCTCTGGTTCGCTGCGCTGATCGATAACCCCAAGCATGTTGGAAATATCGGCAAATGTTTCCGGCTTTGTATTTTTAAACCGTACTTCATCAGCCACAAAAGAAAGTACATAATTATTCAGCAGGTTCGCCACCGTCACCAAGTTCTTTTTCTGAATGCCCAATTTTAAAAGAGCGTCATAAGTAGCACTGATTATTTCTACCCTTTTAGGCGTAATTGGTAGGGAATTCTCAAAAATAGGCACAGCATCCCGCATTGATAGCAGCATAGCTCGGTAGGATTTAAGCATTTCCACCAAATAGTCTTTCACATCACCCATATTCCCCGGCTTATCGTATTGAGAGCATAAATGCTCTGCTATCGCCCCGTACAACTCCAACTTCCCGCTTACATGCCAGTAAAGCGATGAAGCCTTGATTCCCAGTTCTTTTGCAACTGTCCGCATTGTCAATTTTTCAATACCATCGCGGTTTAAAATTTTTATAGAAGCAACGACAATCTTTTCTTTGGAAATGGCCACGTGGATCCCTCACATTCTCAAAAAATCTCGTAGAAGACATTGACACTAACAACGTTAGGTGATAAACTAACAACGTTAGTTTGATTGATTATAGCACAGCCCTTAAGGAAAAGCCAACATCCTATTCAAGGGGGGGTACAACACTATGGCTTCTTTAATGAAAAATGCACGAAAGAAAAAAGATGTGGGTATCTATGGCCTCGCTGCCAAATGGTATGACAAAAACAGCCGAAAAACAAGGCTCGCTGAAATGTCAAGCTATGCAGATTTGGTAGAAACCTGCATAGCCAAAGGATCTGCCATACTGGAGGTTGCGCCCGGTCCCGGTTATCTTTCTGTTGAACTGTCTCGGCGCGGCTTTATCGTTACAGGCATAGATATCAGCCCGGACTTTGTGGAAATTGGTAGGCGAAATGCAAGCGAGGCAGGTGTTTCCGTTGATTTCAGGCAGGGAAACGCATCTGCTATGGAGCTGCCTGACAGCGTTTTTGACTTCGTTGTTTGTTCCGCCGCTTTTAAGAATTTCAAGGAGCCCTTAACTGTGCTGAGCGAAATGTATCGTGTGCTAAACCCGAACGGCATAGCGCTTATTTTGGACATGAATCATGATGCAACCAAAGAAGACATTGAAAACCAAATCAAACGATACGGTATGAAAGGGTTTGATCGTTTTTTTGTAAAGCTGTCTTTCAAGACATTTCTCAAAAGCGGAGCATACACGCACGAAGGGTTCGAAGAACTGATTGCGCAGACGACGTTTGCCCGTCATAAAATCATTAAGGACGGTATCGGGTTCCAGGTTTGGCTTTATAAATCGGATGATGTCACCAGCGGCAAATAAAAAATGCCGCGATTATTACCAATGTTTTTTAGGCAATTGGGGAGATACGTTAAGCCGCTCCGCAAAAACGCAGGAACGGCTTAAATACTGGACTTTCAAGCAATAGAAAAACCACCCACAGATAAAATAAATTTTATCAATAAATGGTAGTATATTTGCAAATTGTTTCTTCAATTATCTATAAACGCTAAACTAAAAGTGAACCAGGGAATTGAAAAACGCTAACAAAAAAGTGGACCACTCTGCCAAACCAATCCCCTATCATTGAAGGTGCAAAACAAACAATGTATGGGGGATGTAGGAGTGATCAGAGTGGACCAATATGATGATATCAGACAAATGTATCTTGTGGAAGGCATGTCGCAACGAGCCATTGCCAGGGAGCTAGGAATATCCCGAAATACCGTGCGGCGTTACTGTCAGGGGGCGAATGTCCCCTGGGAGAGAAAACCCGTAGATCGGGTCGCAAATGTTGTGACGCCTGAGATAGTGGATTTCATAAAATCTTGTTTTAAGGAGGATGCCCAAAGCCCGAATTCAAAGCAAAAACATACTGCCCGGAGAATCTATGAGCGTTTATATGAAGAGAAAGGGTTTACAGGAGGGGCATCCACTATTCGCCGCGCCGTTCGAGAACTCCGAGAGAAGCAACCCAAGGTCTTTGTACCCCTGTCCTTTGACCCCGGCGAAGCCATTCAAGTTGACTGGGGACAGGCCACCATCATCCTTAACGGAGTAAAAACCCAAGCCCATATCTTTTGTATGCGGCTATGCCATAGCATCGCTCCGTTCGTCATAGCGTACCCCACTGAACGGGAAGAGTCCTTTTTGGAAGCACATATCAGAGGCTTCGAATTCTTTGGTGGAGTAAGTCGTGACCTGATCTATGACAACTTAAGGACAGCCGTAAAGGAAGGCTGGGGCAAAACTGCTCAGGAACAAGACAAATTCGCAGCATTCAGGGCCCATTACGCCTACCGACCACTATTCTGCAATCCAGGTGAAGGCCATGAAAAAGGACTAGTTGAAAACCTGGTCGGCTATGCAAGAAGGAATTTTCTAGTTCCCCTTCCCGAAGTAACTAGCTTCCAAGAACTTAACCAGCTTCTGGAACAACGATGCACGCGATACATAGAGCACCACCGTGTTAGAGGGCGGGACATGAGTGTCAAAGAGGCCTTTGCGCTTGAAAGGAGCGTACTTCTGGCACTACCAGTAAAGCCCTACGATGCAAGTAAAACAGCGGAGGTCAGAGTAGACTACTTTTCCACCGCTCGCTTTGAAACCAACTGTTATTCGGTTCCGGTCAAATGGGCCGGCAAACAGGTAACTGTAAAAGCCAGTGGTTTAGAGGTTAAGATCTACTATCGGGGAGAAGAGATTGGATCCCATCCCCGCTGCTATCTAAAGCACAAGACTATCTATCAGTTAGAGCATTACCTGCCATTGATTGAACAACGTCCCCGGTCAGTATTTCATGCTCGGCCGGTTAAGGAGGCTAATATACCGGAACAAATATATGCCTATTCTAATAAGCTGCCAACCCCTGATAAGGCCATGGTAAGACTGCTGCGGTTAACGGTTGATTACGGAGTGGAAGCAGTATTGAATGCCGTAACGGACGCCCAAGCCAAACAGCATTTCTCAATAGACGTCCTCCAGTTTAATCTTAAACGAGGCGAAAAAGCCACCCAGTTATCTATTAAGGGTCCAACCGTTAATCTGGTCGATATTAGTGCCTATGATGAACTCCTGAAAGGGGGTGCATGCATGTGAACCCTGAGCAGGAAGTAATCAAGCTTTATGCGAAACAGTTGAAACTTGCGACTTTGGCTAATATCGATGATCTTGTCCGCCAGGCCGAAGAAAACGGTCAGGGATATACCGCTTTTCTGAGTGAAGTATTGAAGCGGGAAATCAATCAAAGAGAAGAGAATCGACAACGAAGAAACGTACGTCAGGCCAGGTTTCCCTTGGAGAAAACCCTCGATACTTTGGACCTTAACCGCTTTGAAAAAGTAGAAGCAGCCATCATCTGGCAGCTGGCCACCGGCGATTTTGTTAAGCGCCGAGAGAACGTCATTATGATAGGAAATCCAGGAAACGGGAAGAGCCACTTGAGTATCGGCCTTGGTCGCCGGATGTGTGGGCTAGGCTTTAAGGTCAGGTTTTACAATGCCGGTAATCTGGCAGCTGAACTGACCGAAGCCCAACACGCCCGGTCTTTGCTAAAGCTTGAAAAGAGTCTGACCAAACTGGATCTGCTGATTCTGGACGAGCTTTCGTACCTAAGCTTTACGCGCGACCAAGCAGAACTCCTGTTTCATGTCCTGTCGGAGCGAAACGAACGAGGGAGCGTGATAATAACCACCAATTTAGAGTTCTCACGTTGGACAGATATCTTCCCTGATCCTATGTTAACGGCCGCTCTCATCGATCGATTAACTCACCGGGCTTACATCCTTGATATGAATGGCTCATCTTATCGGTTAGAGCAGCGAATAAAAAAGAAACGGGAAGGTGGTGAGAATGAGCAGTAGGATAACAATTTCCCTTCTAATCATTCGGCTAGGTTTTTATTGATTTAGGAATCTGTTGTGAGCAAGTGGCTCACTTTTAAATGAGCATAAGTGGCTCAGTTTCTAATGAGCAGAGTGGTTCACTTTTTAGTTGACATTCGCAGTTTAAACCAAGTATATTAGCTCTTATCTAAACTGTCAATCATTATTTTTTGGTATTCAATAATTATCCTTCCATCTGCAAATAAAAAACCCCAAACCCAAATAAGGCTTGAGGTAATTACCAAATTATGGCTAACCTACTATAAAATGATACAAATGCACACCCCTGGTCAATCTTTTAACGATTTCAAGGTGGGGGTGTGCATTCCTCGTCAGGGGGTGTGCAAAATGCTATGCAAGGCATTATAGCAGTTTTTACGATCAGCCATTTAATAAGTCTCGAGAACACAAATGAAGGCTACTTCATATCTGTCCGGCGCACTTAAGCTCCCTCGTAAAGTTTTGGTAGACCTTTCTCGTCAAAGTATTTTCTCTTAAAAAACAAAGCTGAGTTAACTAAGCTTATCATAACCGGCACTTCAACCAATGGACCTATAACAGCGGTAAATGCTACATCGGAGGCAATTCCGAAGACCGCTACAGCAATGGCAATAGCTAACTCAAAATTGTTACTTGCAGCGGTAAATGCCAATGTAACAGTCTGATCATATTTAAAGCCCCACCGATAGGATATAAAAAAGCTGGCAAAGAACATAACTGCAAAATAAATTAGAAGCGGAATGGCAATACGTATTACATCTACCGGGTTTTGAATAATCTGCTCACCTTTGCTTATAAACATGATCACGATCGTATATAGTAATGCAATGAGTGCTAAAGGTGAAATCTTGGGGATAAATATTTTCTCGTACCACTCTCTGGTTTTTACTCTAATCAAGCTAAATCTAGTGAGGAATCCGGCAGCAAAGGGAATACCTAAATAAATAAGCACACTCTTGGCTACGTCTAGCATGGATACCTCAACTACATGCCCTCCCCATGAAAGTCCTAGCCATTTCGGAACGAGTGTAACAAATATATAAATATACACAGTATACAAAAGAATCTGGAAGATTGAATTAAGTGCTACTAAGGCGGCACAGTATTCATTGTCTCCTTTGGCTAGGCTGTTCCAAACAATGACCATGGCTATACAACGAGCCAGTCCAATTATTATAAGCCCCATGGCAAAGCCTGGCTTATCACCTAAAAATAATACTGCCAGAACGAACATTAAAATAGGTCCTACAATCCAGTTTTGCACTAAAGAAAATGTAAACACCTTTTTGTTTTGGGTTACTTTCCCTATTTCCTCGTACTTTACCTTGGCTAAGGGTGGATACATCATAATTATCAAACCAATGGCAATCGGCCAGGATATGGTGCCGGTGCTGAATTGACTCAGTGATTGGGCTAAATTGGGAAACAGATATCCGCCTAAGACACCAATCCCCATGGCTATGAAGATCCACAGTGTTAAATACTTATCAAGGGATGATAATCGTGCTTCTTTTTCCATTGCATTACCCCCTATATTAGATTATTTTAGTAAGTCAATTGCAACAAACCATATTATTTTCGTGGCTTATCAGCTTCGATTATATAGGATGCTACAAATTCTTCAGCGTTCTTATCGGGGACCCAGCTTTTGATTATCTCTTTACTGTTATCTTTGGGAATCATGCGAATGTTTTCAAAGCCAGCGTTTTTGAGCATATTTTCGATATTGCCAATGTACTCAGCACCGGCAATACAGCCAGCCAAACTAGCCAGATCATTTTTCATATCTTCAGGTATTGGTGCCGTAGCTACTATATCGGATATGGATAGCCTCCCTCCGGCTTTAAGCACTCTATAAGCTTCATTAAATACCTGCTGTTTTTCCAGGGCCAGATTAATAACACAATTTGATATTATGACATCAACTGATCCATCTGCGACCGGCAAGTGTTCAATCTCTCCAAGCCTGAATTCAATATTCTTATAACCGCTTTGTTCAGCATTTTGCCTGGCCAATTTGACCATTTCCGGGGTCATATCTATACCGATAACATAGCCACTTTCCCCTACCTGTTTTCGGGCCAGAAAACAATCAAAGCCGCCGCCGCTTCCCAGGTCAAGTACAATTTCACCCTCTTTTAGCGCCGCTATAGCGATTGGATTTCCGCACCCTAAACCCATATTTGATTCAATCGGAATATCATCAAAGTCGGTTTCCGAATAACCTATATTAATAGAGGCATCTTTGATGTTTATTTGCTGGCCGCCGCAGCTGCAGCCGCTACCGCAACATCCTCCTGCAGAACCTTGCAATGCTACTTCAGAATAATTCTTTCTGATAAATTCTCTGATTTCTTCTTTATCATTCATAATGCCTTACTCCTTATCTTTAAAGTTGCCAATGTTCTTGATGGAGGGATCTTGTAGCCAGGGAATAACCACGAAGTTACCATCACTAATTTGCTGCACTTTATCTATCCAGGCTGTTTCAGCCGCAGCTCGGGCGGAAAGCATGGGGTTACTTACATCAGCCGCGGAAAGAGACTGATTGACTGCCCACCATTTATTATTAATACCGCCTCGACTTAAATCCTCGCGCAGTCGCATCGCTTCGAACACAGGGGTAGCTTCCGGTAAGGTAACGATGACAACCTCAGTATGTTTTTCATCCCGCAGTCTTGGTAATAATCTCTGCACCGATATAGGGGTTTCGCCTTTGGTCCTTTGCACCTCCCGGTGGTAGCTGAGGGTTGAGTCAAGAAGCAATAAGGTATGGCCGGTTGGAGCCGTATCTATAATAACAACCTCATTTTCCGATTTATCTACTATTTCTGCAAATGCTCTGAATACGGCAATCTCCTGGGTACAAGGCGATCTCAAATCTTCCTCAATATAGGCTACATCGTCCTCGCTCATGGTTTCGCGTGCCTTAGCCAGAACTTCATTTTGGTAGTCTCTCAATTCCTGCTTTTCATCAATATGGCTAACGGTTATATTCTCTGCTCCGGTAAAAACATAGCTTAGATGGTCGGCTGGATCGGTTGAAGTTAAATGCACCTTAACACCCTTCCTGGCAAGTGCCACGGCAATAGTGGCAGCTACCGATGTCTTGCCTACGCCGCCCTTGCCCATGGTGAAAATGACCTTTTTACCGGCTGCGTATATATCATCAACCATTTCATTTATGGTTTTCAAATCCATCAATTTGCTTTCCGCTTCTCCATTTATATAATTATCACTATTCAGGAACGCCCTTATTTTATCCAAGCCCAATACGTTATAGGAGCGCAAGGGGATAGTGTAAGTCTTAAACTCTTTTAGTCCTTGTGGCATATTGGCCATAGCATGCTGCTGCTTAGATAATATTTTTTGCGAAAGATCATCAGATGCCTCACCAAGTATCCCGTTGATTACAAGAAGCTGATTGTTTATCCCTAAATCTCTCAATTCTCGGCTGGAACGCTCAGCTTCAAGCAGAGGTGTTGTTTCAGGTCTTGAAACTAGAATAAGTGTGGTCTTATTTTTATCAGCGAGGTTTATAACCGCATTTTTATACATATCTTTTTTATCCTGCAATCCGGCGAGCTGGCCTAAGCATGAGGCTCCATGGGTACTCTCCGCGATAAAATTACTCCAAGCCGAAGGTAGCTGCAACATGCGCAGGGTATGTCCGGTCGGTGCAGTATCAAAGATGATATAATCAAATTCTTTTTCGGTTGTCTGGTCAGTAATAAAGTGTGAAAACTGGTCAAAAGCCGCTATTTCAACCGTACAAGAGCCTGAAAGCTGTTCCTCCATGTTGTTAATTACACTCTCGGGCAGTTTTCCCCTATAAGGAGCAATAACTGATTCCCTATATTCTCTGGCTGCTTCTTCCGGATCAAGGTTGGCAACTACCAGCCCGGGGACACCCTCAATTTGCACACCCTTGCCGTTTAAATCGGTGTTAAAAACATCCTGCAAATTTGAAGCAGGGTCAGTACTTATAAGCAGCACTTTTTTACCGCTATCAGCCAAACTCACAGCTATAGCACATGCTGCAGATGTCTTTCCCACCCCTCCTTTGCCGGTAAAAAACAAATATTGGGTTAGATCTATTTTATTTAAATCAAAGGATTCGAATTTGGTATTCATGATTAACAGCACCCCTTGGGACCACAGCAGCAACTGCTTGTGATTATTGATGGTTTTGAGTCTATTTCCGTTTCCAGCCATTTTTCAATTTCTTCATTAGTTGGGTATGCTTTGGTTTTGGCCACCACTCCATCCACCAGCGTTACGGGCAGTATTTCTGCCCCCTCTTTCTGCAGAAGGTCGCTGATTACTTTATTCGCAATAAAATCCTGCGGTTCATTGGATAAGCCATGTCTCTTAATGATTATGCCTTTATCTTTTAAAGAGTTAATTACTGTAGCCATCCTCATCAGTTCCGGATCAATTGATGGTCCACATACCCCGGTGGCACAGCACATGGCTGGATCAAAAATTTCAATTTTCTTCATGCTAAAAATTCCTCCTTATTTATCTGCAGTGCATTCTTTGCAGCTGCCTCGCTTACAGATGCAATCGTCCTTGTCATGAGTTATATAGTTGATAAAATCAATAGCTTCCTCTGTTCTTTCACTTCTAAGGGTATATCTCATCCAGGCTCCATCACGAACACCGTTAACCAGACCGCTTTCAGTTAGTATTTTCATATGGTAGCTGAGTGTTGACTGAGAAATACTGAACTTTTCCAATATGTCACATGCGCACATCTCGCCACATGACAACATATCAATTATCTTTAAACGCGTCTCATCTGATAACGCCTTAAATACGGGAACATAATCGGCATAAGAGTTCATCAAATTCCCCCCAAGCACATTTATATATTTCGATGACATTGACAAATGTCGATATGCTTATAATACTAAAGTATATCGACATTTGTCAATGTGATTATAATTAGTTCATAACAAAATCGCAGGGCTAGAATTGTACCAGCCCTGCGGATAATTGGTTATATTATTAAACTTTAATTACCGTACCGTCTCTGAACGTAAAATGGATGTCATTAGCATCATGGATTATGACTTTATCAATGACTGCCAACCACAGCTTCTCTTCAAACTCATCAATCACAAGCGGTCGGGTCTTGATTTCCCGTATAAACCCGTCCAGTACCAATGATTTGTTTTGGCGGTTTCGCCGCTGATCCTCTAATTTGGCAATCCGCTCTGTTGCTATCCGGTGCCGCTCCATATATCCCTGGTGGCGTTCGTTAAATTCATCCAGATTAATAGCAAAGCGAGCGTTTTCATAAATGGATTTTTTCGTGAGTTCGGAAACAACCTCAATTTCGCGGTGCAGTTCTGCAAGCTCCGTTTCAATTGCCGAGCAATCGCATAAGACTTCTTGGGCAAGGCGGCAGTTGCTAAGAACCTCATCCCTATCACCAATCAATATGTTAAATGCATTCAGAAAGCGCTGTTTAATCTCATCTTCTGTAAGATGAGGCGTGGTACAAGGTTTATCGTTTTTGTACTTTTCATTACACCGCCATACCGTGCGCCGATACTTGGTGTTGGAACCCCAAACCTTAGAGCCATAAAAACCACCGCACTCGCCGCAAATTATTTTTGCTGAGAAAGGGCTGTGGCAACTGACTGGCCTACCGATTTGTTTACGCCGTTCCATTTCAAGCTGCACCGCATCAAATTCGTCCGGCTCAATAATGGCAGGATGGCTATTCTGAACATAGTATTGGGGAACTTCACCCTCGTTGACTTTGGTGGTTTTGGTGAGAAAATCCACCGTGAAGCTTTTTTGCAGCAGAGCGTCACCCTTGTATTTCTCGTTAGTCAGAATGCTTATCACTGTCGCCACTTGCCAGGTTTTTTTCCCGGCTGGAGATGGGATATCCAGATTGCCAAGATGCTTAGCTATGGCTGAAGGCGTTTTACCCTCAAGAAACATTCTGTAAATCAGCCGCACTGTTTCCGCTTCCTTTTCAACGATTTTAGGTAAACCATCCTCACCCTTTTCGTAGCCAAGGAAATGACGATAAGGCATGCTTACTTTCCCATCAGCCATACGTTTGCGTTGGCCCCAGGTTACATTTTCAGAAATTGAACGGCTTTCTTCCTGCGCCAGGCTGGACATAATGGTGATTAAAAGCTCCCCCTTACTGTCCAGCGTGTAAATGTTCTCCTTTTCGAAATAAACCTCAACGCCTTTTTCTTTTAGCTGGCGAACCGTAACCAGAGAGTCAACTGTATTTCTCGCAAAGCGGCTGACTGATTTAGTAACAATCAGATCGATTTTACCGTCCAGTGCGTCGGCAACCATCTGCTTAAACCCATCGCGCTTTTTGGTATTAGTGGCACTGATACCTTCATCGGTGTAGATTCCGGCAAATATCCAATCAGCACGTTCGTTGATGTATTTGGTGTAGTAGTCTACCTGGGCTTCGTAGCTGGTAAGCTGTTCCTCAGAATCTGTTGAAACACGAGCATATGCAGCTACTTTTTTTCTTGCAGCCACACCAGTCGTTTCCGGTGTAAAGCGGTTTATGGTTGGTGGTATGACAGTAACGGCTCGAGCGGGTTTCATTTCAAATCTCCCCTTTGATATGCAAGCGTCCTTTCCCGCGCCTGCTGTTTCTTTTTGTCGTCCCAGCTAGATTTGCGTGACCGGTCTTGCCAGGCGGCTTCAACTTTATGACCGTCTTGAAAAATATAAATTACCTTGTTTGCTTGCGGCACCTGCAGCTGCTTAATCTGGGATCGGAAAACCACCTCATCAAATTCCGCCAGGCCCAACACTTCAGCGGTCAGCGACAATAAGATTGGTTCTGGAATCTGTTTGGCTGGGCAGGCGTCCTTGCCGTAGTGGACGAATGTGGAACAATTCCAGGCTGCATGCCCCTTGTAGGTTACCCGCCGGTAGTTCTTGCCGCAGTGGGGGCAGAAGATTAAGCCTGAAAATGGGTAACGGTTGGCCGGGTTTTTTTTCACATTTCTATTCTCCCGGCGAAGAGCCATAATTTCCTGCGCCTTTTGAAAGGTGAGAGGGTCTATAATCGGCGGATGGGTTCCTTCGGCATAGTACTTTGGCAAGGTTCCCCGGTTATAAATCAGCTTCTTTGACAAGTGGTCGGCTACATACTTTTTCTGAAGCAGCGCGTTGCCAGAATATTTCTCGTTATTTAGGATGGCCAGGACCCGCTTTGCTGTCCACTGTCTGCCGCTGAACGTTCGAGCACCCATTTCCCGCAGCCTGGCAGCAATCCGATCGCAACCCAGGCCTTTTATGTAATCTGCGTAGATTATTCGAACGATTTCGGCCTGTTCCTGATCGATTTCAATTTGACCATGGTTGATTCGATACCCGTACATGAAACGCAGGTTTACAATTTCACCTTGCTGGAACCGCTTGCGAATCCTCCACTTGCAGTTCTCACTAACCGAACGGCTTTCCTCCTGAGCATAGGATGCCAGGATGGTTAGCATAAGTTCGCCATCCCCGCTCATGGAATGAATATTCTGCTCCTCAAAATAAACGTCAACACCGAGCAGTTTTAGTTCCCGCACCGTTTCAAGAAGTGTTACCGTGTTGCGGGCAAAGCGTGATATCGATTTTGTAATGATCAGGTCAATCTTACCATCTTTGCAGTCAGCAATTAGACGCTGAAACTCCGGACGAGTATCTTTGGTTCCTGTCAGTGCCTCGTCGGCGTATACACCAGCATATTCCCAATCCATGCGCTGCTGAATATGGTTGCTGTAATAGCTGACTTGAGCTGCCAGAGAATGTAACATCGCATCTTTTCCGGATGATACGCGGGCATAAGCGGCAACCCGTAATCTAGCAGGGATTGGTGGCACCGAAGGGGATATTTTCGTAACTATCTTTTCCATAATGACCTCCTTTCGCTATGACATATTCGCTCCAAAAGCCCATATTATCAAGCGTTTTGGCGATATATGCTGCGCTCGGAAAGCCCATATTTTTGAGCGATAGTTGCCTCAATTTTCATCAATTCATCTTCTCGGATAATGCCTGCTGCAAGCCATCTATTGAAGACTGCCATGGTAGCCGTATAGTAGATGACTGCTAATGTCTTACTACTCATGCCGCACCGCCTTCGACCTGCCGTAGCAAGCGCGGGAGCAGTATTTGCGCTTCTTGTTTCCATAGCTTTCAAAATCACGGCCACATATAGGGCAGGTAAAAGTATAAATGGCTTTACGGTTGACGGCTTCCGGGTGATCGTTCCACCAGGCCATGCGGCATTTATCCGAGCAGAACCGTTTCTGCTTCACTCCAGCGGTCTGGATAAGGGGGGTTCTGCACTGTCGGCAAAGAATTCCGTCCCTCTGAAAGAAGATTTCTTTATTAGCACTACCAAGATTGTTCCTACGGCAGAAAGACTTCACCGTATTTTCCGAAATACCAAGAGCTGTCGATATTTTTGAATAACTAAAGCCGTCCTGTCGCATTTTAATGATTTTCTCTTTTTGCTGTTGATTCATTACAATACCTCCTCCGAAGGCAAACCTTAAAAGCCTTCGGTATAAGCCGCAGGAGGAGCAACAATCGGACGGTATCAAAATATTTCACCGTCATTACCTCCCACCGATATGCGAAAAACTTGCGGGAGTCGAACCCCAGCAAAAAGAAAAAACCCGCAGAGCGAGTTGCTCCACGGGCGATTGCTTCAGAATAATAGTATTCAATGTTGTTGAGACGAAATATATTCAGCCACTCGTTCAATAAGTAGTTCGGCATATTCCCCCTTAATGGTTTTACCCGGCCGGGCATTTTCCAGCCAATATTCGGGGGATTTAAGTATACCGTTTCTTACTAACACCTCCAAAGCTCCTTCCAGACCATTCTTGCTTTCTTCCATGTATGCTAACCCCAGTTGGGAGAGGATAGCGCCAGCAAATGCTTTGACAATTTCATCTCTCTTGGCATCAAACAGTGCATTGTCCTGGCTGTTATCAATAAAGCCTATTTCAATTAGTACTGCAGGAGCCCTGGTTTCTCTTAAGACCTGATAATTAGCAGTTTTAACCCCCCGGTTTGCAAAACCGACCCCCACCAGGGAGCTTTGAATTTTTTCAGCCAGCCCCTTTGACTTGGCTCCCGGATTCAAATAAGTGTAAGTTTCTACACCGGTAGCGGTTTCCGGCTTAAAAGCATTACGATGAAAGGATATGAAGTAATCAAAGCTGCCCATGTTTTCAAAATCACATCTAGCTTTCAGGCTTACACTAACATCAGCCGCCCTGGTCTCATCGATGATTACTCCATGGCGTCTCAACACTGCTGCTACGGCCCGACCTAGGCTAAGCACATCATCAGCTTCTTTTCTTCCTTTATATACTGCACCCGGGTCATTGCCGCCATGCCCGTAGTCGAAACATAATCTAGCCATTAATCTTTTCCTCCTTATTCAACTGGTCCAAAACCAGTTTGAGTTTTTCCGGAATAGGCAGGCCGATCTTGGCTGCGTTTTCCAGAATACTGATTCCTTCGTTGGATAAATAGAAGAAGATGACCGCGGTACGGACAGCGCTACCGTTTGTTATTACCTGGGTGTCGATAATGTGTCCCACTGCCACCAGGGCAAAAATCAGCACCTTCTTAAAGATGCCCCTGGCACCGACCTCGCTGGAAAGGCGTTTTTCCAGTATGGCCAACATGACGCCGGTCAGGTAATCGATAACCACAAAGGTAATCAGTGCGTATAAAAAGCCGTCCCAGCCTCCCAAGACCCAGCCCAGCCAGCCGCCAAAGGCCGTAAAGGCGATTTGAAATGAGCTTTTCATTGTTAGTCCTCCTTAAAATTGGCAATAAAAAAGAGCCCCATGGCCCATCCTGAAAAATAACTTAAGCTGCCGATTATTCGATAGCTGATGCAATCCTGCCTGACACTTCCTTTTGTATATCAGTTGGCACCTGATCAATGGTTCTCCTTCCTGCCAGCACCAATTCAGCCATCAATTCAGTGCTGACCGTGCCGGGATTTGCCTCCGAAAGTATGGCTACAGCCTCCATCAGTACCAGGTTGTAATGTTCCAACCTGGCAACTTTCTCATCCAGCGTGATATTACTGCTGCCGTTTACTCTACCCAGCCATTCGGCAGTGGGCTTTAGCTCCAAATGACAGCCTTCTTTAGCAATAACCCGAATAGCTTCATAATTGGATAAATTAAGTTCAGGGTCATGGGCGAAGACATAGTCCTGTTCCGGAGCCAGTACCGGTTCAGTCTCAGATGCTTGCACTACTAAACCGTCGTTCTTGTTATATACCAAAAACAATAAGTCTGCCTCCCTTCGTTAATACCTGTAGATTTCCAGCTTGCCAACCATAGATCCGCCGCCCCCGCTGGAAACAGAAAAATATATGGTAACAGACAGAGATGAGCGAAAGGGTATGCCTAAATTGGCTCGGCTGCTGATTACATTGATTTTTCCTGCTGAATCTGAAAAAAGGCAGACATTGGATACTCCCCAGGCTACACTGCCGTTAGCAGAACCAAAGGCAGGTAGGGCCATTCCGTCAACTGTTACGGTAGCCCGGCATCTACTGGTCCATGAGGACGAACCACTGGCTTGTATATATATGTTTTGCAATATACCTGTGCCATTGTAGGAAATGGTTACACTTTGTTCAGTACTGCTCCAGCCGCTGGTGTTTGACGATATAGTGCCTAATTGCATGATGGTGTAGTTCTTTATATAATTTTGCATAACATCTTTCAGGTTGCCGATTTTGGCATGTAGACTACCCGCCGGATCAGTAGCATCGTTCCTTACTCCGACCTGCCTGCGGATAAAAGCCAGAATCTCTTCTGAGCCAAACATTACACCACCCCCCGTTTTAATATCTCGCCTGACCATTGATAGGTTTTGATCTGCCTGACCCCGCCAGAAAAACCGGAAGCGGGGGGCAGGTACCGGTAGGCTTTGGCGATTAGATCACCGTCCCATATAAGCCAGGTAATAGCGTTGTAGCCATAGATGCCATGTAATAGGTTGCCCGTTTCCCCGTTATATACGCTGAAGTGGATGGCGTTCTCCGCTGTCCAGGCTCCGCTGTTTCCCGCTCTTTTGTAAGTAGGGTATAAGGAGTCTTGTATGGTTTCCCCATGCAGGTGGAAATGGTTATCAGCATCCCCGGCTTTTTTAATGATCAGCCAGTAGTAAGCGCCGCTCACTAAGTCAGATATATCTATAGGGATGCTGAAATATCCCTTGCTGGTGGGAATAAACTCTTTGGGCAACACCATGAATCTGAGCAACGAACCCGCTGTTGAACCCTCCGGATTAAAGCCGTCCCGCAGTTCGACCAAGAGATCGGCACCCTGACCATGCTTGATAATTTCAAAGGTCACTCTCGCGATAGCGGCAGCGGCATCGGCTTTAAAACGCACCGCATGGTCATATCCGGCACAGTCAAATTCAGCAATGCCCGCTCCGGTTTTGCCACCAAAAGCGGTGCCTTCATAAATATGCGAGAATTCCTGCATCATCATAGCAGCATTAGCCAGGTTCTCATCGATTACGGTTCGGCCGCTTTCAGCTGCAAACAACACAAAAATCACCCCCTACTGCAGAGTAAGCCTGCATTCCACTGTCAAAATCATCTGGTTTTCCTTGCCCCAGGGTACTTTTAAGAGGTTAAACATAATGCCTGAACCGGGGGCATCGCTGGCGTCAGTAAAGATACAGGTCTTTTGGTGCTGCCCGTTGCCTTCTCCAGACAAGAGTACCGTCCTGAAGCGGATCATGTTTCCGGACTGGGTCACCACCGATACCGCCTTGCGGTAAACTTCGGATATGGTATCCCCTTCGGCCGTATCATCACCAATAACAAGATAGGGGCTGGATAGCCCGGCCAGCTTCTGGGCAGCTATACTTAAGCCTGCGCTGGTAACATAGTTTTTTAAGGGGCCGATAACTTTGCCATCCCCGTATTCCAAATACCATTCTGATTTAAAGCTTATAGTATCTTTCATGTCACACCACTCCATACTGGCCTAATACCACCGTCAGGCCAACCAGCGAGTCGGCTTCATCTGGCGATTTGTAGTTAAAGACCTGCACGTTGGCTTTTTGATAGGCCCTGAATTTGATAAAGCCCGGGAAAGGTACTGTTACAGCTTCGGAAAAGTCCACATCCGCCCAGTCACTCCACTGGCTGCCATCAATACTTGTTGATATCTGCAACCCCCTAGGCAATGACATAGCTTGGGTCTGGGGAAAGATGCGGGCCAGGCTGCCAATAGTGGGTACAGGTTGGCTTTCCGGTTGCGGGATGTTTTCAAGCCCCCACTTGTGCATTTGCCATATCATAGACATAGCCTAACCTCCTATGTGATATCCTCAGCTGTAATCACCGCCAGTATTGACCATAGGCCGACACTGGTGTTGGTTATCTGTTTGATACTGAAACCTTCTCCTGGCCGTATACATAAAGGCTTAACGTCCATTCCCCGGGGTATCATATTGAAATCCAGCAAAGGAGTGGCATTAAGGGTCAGGGGAATTTCATCGTTATTAAGAGTCACCGGCCACAGCAAGGCCCCTTCAGCAATGGTGGCTCCGGTAGCAATATGAATTGTCGCTGTCAGGTTAACATCCGCCGTGTCAGCTTTTTGCGGAGTTATAACCGTACCGCCGCTCTGGCTGGTGGTACGCATAAAATCCAGTTCCACCCCTACGCCGGAAACCGATGTCAGTGACATGTTGACAATGGATAGCCTAGGGACCCGAATTAAATACCCGCTGCCTGTATCGTTATATATGGAAAACAAATGTTTGTTTTGCGCCAGAGAAATGCTGCGCGCTAAACAATAAAAGGTAGGAAGCCCTTGTAGGGCAACATACTGCTCATAGCCCGCTGTGCCTTCAATCGCCCGGTAGCGCGCGTTTAACTTTTTCCCGATGCTGTCGGGCGGGACTTGAATATATCCGCCAGCCATTACATCAACCTCCTATCATTACTGCGCTGCTTGCACAGCTTTCGACCAGCCAGGGCCGGTTTCTGCCTGCTGTAAGCAGCGCATCTTTTATCGCTATGGCTTCGGTTCCATAAACGAACTTATGGATCAGTTTGGTGTCGTTCATTTTTTTCTTCTGCTGGGCGGAGACCAGGGCTTTAAGAAAATCGGCTATCCCTAAGAGGCGTCCGCCGTATTCTATGGTGTATATCCAAAGACCGGCTTCACTTAAGGAGATGGTCACCTTTTGGACTAGGAAAACTGCGTTCACACCTCGTTCAGGAAGCTCAATGTTTACTAACTGTCCCGGTTCCCATTCCGGCACAGCGGTGATGAAACTGCCTCTGGTCTTAGGATTAGCCCATTCCCTAAGGTCGGCATTTCCGGCCGCTTCAGCTGATTCAATGGTGGTCAGGGTATCATCTTTGATATAGTGCTCATACACCCCATCAAATTGCCCGGAACGAATAAGATTGCGAGCTTCCTCTAAATCCGATAGATGGTTTTGCGGAAGGTTTTGTACTTGGATCAACCGCCCAGCAAAGCGGCCGGTACGATTAGCTCCATAGAACTGCAGCAACCCGCGCGCCCTACTGTCGGAGCAGACTGCGTTTTCCATCGCTGTGTATTTCTTTATACTGGACTTGGCTAGCTTCTGCCGTAATTCTAAAACACGTCCCAGACTGCCGGGTGCGGTCTTAAGCAGTTCCTTAACCGTGGCCTTGTCCAACGTATCTGTTTCAAGGCCATGATCAGCAAGCCAGGACTTCATCTGCGCGACTGAGTTGGGATTATCCAGTGCAGTCAGTTCTTGCATAACTCGCGTCAGTTCCGACCGGGATTGCTCATCACAGCTGATCGCCTGCCTGACCAGGGTCATGTCCAGCAGGATACCTCGATCATTGATTTCCTGGTCAAGGATATAGTTTTTCCACTCATCTTCCGGTACGGGAAAATTCGCCAGCTTTGCCTGTATTGCCATTTCCGTTTCCACATCGCTGGCATTATAGGCTTTGAAGCGTTCCCATCTTTCAATGTCGTGCTCGGGAAGATTACGTGTTCGCTGGCCGTTTGTTTTTGTAGGCTTGCAGGGCATGGAGAAGTAGCGGATTAGATCTTTCCCCTCGATCAGCTTTTGCTTTTCTGCGCCGGTGACCAACGCAGCACCCTCCAGCGATAAAGGCAGACCAAGATAGGCGGACCAGACCATGGTACAGCGCCAGGAATTTGGTTTCAGCCACTGGTTAAGATAGCGGGACAGACATACCCGTTCGAACTGCGCATTATGTGCCCATTTGATAACGGATTCATCTAAAAGGGCGCTGTAAATCTCATCCGGCATATGTTCACCTCTGGCCAGATCAATAACCTGAACACCTCCGCCGTCAACACTGTAGCCGAACAACAGGATTTCAAAATCCGGGGACTCAGTATAGCGATAGACCCCGCTTTTCGCGAGGTCTATCGTGCTGAAAGTCTCTAAATCAATACTAAGCGTTCTCATGACAGAAAATCATCGTCCACATCAGTGGCAAAATCATCAGCAGCACTTGATTTGCTGCCCAGCGGTTCACCGTCACGAATTTTCTGGATGTTGCCCAAGCCACAGGCAATTCCTTTGTTGCCGTTGGAGTTGAAGGCATAAAAGTTTATGCTGACTCTCGCGTAAACACCAGAATAGATTTCTGAACGCTCAAGGATAGGGTTGACTTGTCTGTCCACGATTTGTGGAGCGGTATTGCTATTGGCGTTTACAAAATAGCTGTTGGAGTAGGCTTCGTCATCAGGGCGGTCGACATCGCCATCACGAAGCGGAAGTTTTAACTGCGCTTTAGAAGGAATCTTGCCGCCAAATTTGCCTTTGCCTTCCTCGATCGCTGCATCCACAGCTGCATTGATGGCCGCGATGGTCTTAGTGTCTGACTTGGGGATAATCAGGCTGACACTGTATTTTTCCGCACCGCCGTTGATGGACTTGGGTTCCCATACGTTCGCATAGGATAGGCGTACGATGCCGGTGATAACCTTGGTAGGATTTTTCCCAGGACTACGATTAACTCTGTTTGCTGTATTTGACATAGTATTAAACCTCCATAAATTCGTTTTTTGCGTTTGATATACTCATCGCCGGTCGCTTGTCCGTAACCGGAACCAGGGTCGGTTTGCCGGGCGGCTTTATAACCAGTCCGCCGAGAATTTCATTGAACCTTGATTTGCCCATCAGCTTTTCCATCTCAGTAATGCTGATAAGGCTCTCTCTATAGATGTCGCGGTATCCAGCAGCTTTTGCTGCTTCGGCGACGGCCTTCTCATCGGTATATTTCCGGACGGAGCGCCCCTCGACCACCTTGAAACCGGGCCACTCCTTGCCATGGTTCACAGCGGCGTCTGTGGCATAGGATATAATCTCATTTGCCCAACTCGTCAGGTCGCCGATCAAATTAAGAACCTCACCAATTTCCTCATCGGAAAGCAAGGGAGGAAGTGCAAACTCAAAGGCCGCCAGTTTAAGCTTGGCTTCGGCTCTGGCTCGACACTTTACCGCAGCCTGGCAGAACTGACAGTGTTCACCCGGGACGTAGTCGCCCTCACCTTTAAAAGCCAACTCAGCCGTGGGTATCAGTGTTTCCTCCGCCCATTGATAAAGCGATTCCTTAAATACCGTGAAGGTGCTGACATTCTCCCGGCGTGGCTGAAAAATGGTCATGGCCACTGTACTGACGTCATATATCCCGTCAAACAGTTCCAGGGCACCAAGTGCATACAGCTTCATCTGGGGATTGTCCTTGGCATTCACCAGAACGCCCTGCCCATACTTAAAATCAATAACATGGAGTGTACCATCGCCGATAATAACGCAGTCGCCGGTTCCGAAACCATCCGGTACATACCTGGAAAAATCCAACCTCTGCTCAATCAGCACCAACGGGTCGTTGCAGGCCAACTTTATCTGGGCGATGGTTTCAAGCACAAAATCCACGTAAGCGTCGGTGTGGGCGTCCATTTCGTCGCAGTCGTACTTGGAGATTGGCTTCTTCGAGCGCATTTTTAGTGCTCGGCGCAGTTTGTGTTCAGCGAGGGCATGAGCTGCGGTACCCTCAGCAGCAGCTTCGCTTTCACTCTCATCGAACTCTAGTTCCAGCCTGGCTGATGGAGTACAGTTCATCCAGCGGTGCGCTCCAGAAGCGGAGAGTATAGCGTGTTTACTCATTTCAGCCCCTCCGCATCCGTGAGAAGTGCGGGATAATTCGCCGGGTCAATCTCACTGAGCCTTGATGCACCGTGCTTCTCCAACAGTGCTCGGACCTCAGCGGTAAAGCCATCATGGCTTTTCGCAGCCAGCACAGCCCGGACTTGCTCAAGCGTGACCGCTTTGGTTTCAGGTTTTTCTTCCTTTTTGACAGTTGGTGCTTCCGGCTTCAAAGCCCCGCTAGGCTCACCATCCGCCATTGTCTCTGCTACAGCCCAAATGCTGTCTGCCAGATTTTTTAGGTTAGCCGCTACATCTAGCAATAGCTTGGTTTTGCTCATGGCTATCACCCCCCTCCTCAATAATTGAAAGCGCTCTCACACTGTCGCCTGGGAAAATGACCGTCAGCCTTTGCTTGTCACCAAGCAGGAGACGCAGCAGTCTCTCGCGCACGGTGACATGGCGACAGCCAACTATTCCGCCGCCCTGTGGTTCCTTTGAAACACTAATTCTAAGCGTGTGCTTCATTCGGATCACCTTGCCTTTCCGAAGGCTGATTTCTTGTGCCTTCTGCTTTATGCCACCTGCGGAAGATAAATCGGACGGTTACTATAACACTTTTTTAAGTTTGTTCTTTGCTCGGTTTACAGCGTGGCGTATAGCGGACTCGTCCACGCCTTCCAGGGCAGCAAGTTCTGTGTATTTCCAACCTTCCAGACAGGTTTTACGGATAAGGTACTGCTGTCGCTCGGTCAGGTGGGACATAGCGCGGCTAACAGTTTCTGAAGCTATAAGGTCGGCAAGCAAGTCCGTTCCATCGTCAAAGAACCGCTTGTCCTCATAGGTGAAACTCTCAAGGGAAGTGTGGCGGCGGGTTTCCCGCCGTTCATTTTTCTTTTCTTCTTCTACGGAACTGAGATAGAAGGTACCGACTTCGTCAGAAACCTCCAATTCGATGATTCTGCCATCGGCATCTTTGTAATTTATTAACATCTTTTTCCTCCTGCGATTTTCAAAAGTTGGCTTGAAAATCCGCAGGGGGCCGATGTCTCAAATCCGTAGAAACAAAACGAGACGGGCGGCGACACCAGTGGTTGGTGTCATCCTGCCCGTCTCGCGGTTCTGCGGATTCTCGTTATTGACTTGTGTTTGCGGTTATGCTACTTCTGTATTTATGATTACTGCTTTTCCATCTGGTTTAATAAAAATCAGCGTCTTGCAGCCTTTGTAGACAATTTCTACGACGCCAGCTTTCTCATCCAGGCGGCAGACCAGCTTGCCGCGAGCGTTTCGGATATCTCGCATCTCGACGCATCTCCTTTCCATGAAAAGTACGGCTTGTCTGACCGTCTATATTGATTTTATTGGCTCAAGCACGGTGAGTCCTCAGCTACAGCTCCGCTATCACTCCGCTATTACTCAGCAAATTTTCATTTGTTTTTATCGCAGAAAATTGGACTAAGCATTTGCAAAGATTAAATTAACATATTTAAATTTATGTTTTTTATTTGCTTAGTTATTTGCTATAATTAGGTAACAACTTATTTTAAGAGCGTCCAGAATGCTTGGAGGCGATATAATGGCATTTAGTTATAACAAGCTTTGGAAACTATTAATTGATAAAAAGATGATGAAAAAAGACTTGATGGCAAAGACGAATCTGACATCAACTACGATAGCGAAGATGAGTAAGGACTTGCCGGTAAGCATGGACGTATTAGCCAGAATCTGTAAGGCTCTTGATGTGAACATTGGTGATATTGTTGACTATGTCGATGATGATGCATCGAATTCTTAGATTTAATTAAGGGGGCGCAATTTATGAAAAAGCTGTGCTTTGGTTCTTACGCAACGGTTTTAACGCTTTGTAAAGCAAAAAGCGTTACGCAAAAGCGGTTGTGTGGCACCATCTTGCTTTCTATTGCGCCAAATTATGATATTCGTGAAGATGATGGCACTACTTCAGATTTGGTTCGTGGTAAGAAAAATCTATCGCCTATCGTGACTGAAAATGCCCCAACAGTGGACTTGCGTACTGTTGCTGATTATTTCAAACATAATATCCTATCTCTCCTGGACAGCAACAAAAGGAGCCACATCGTTCTTGCGTTGAAGGATATCGTCGCTTCTGATGACACAATCGAGCCTGATACAATTGTGGAAAGAGTTAACGGAATGACAAAAGCAACTATTGCAGGACGTAATGCTTTTGTATTAGAAGACTTTCTGGCCGGGCTTTTCCTATATACGGTGGTCAATGTAGAAAACCGCAACTGTCAAGAAAGCATAAGAGAGATAACCGGTGAGTACATACAGTCCTTTGACACACAAAAAACGAGCATAGACTTTCTTACGGCATACAGCAATTTCTCAATGGGGATCGCCGATGAAATAGCGATTAACACTCGCGCTTTGGTTTTACTAACAGAGACAGGCGGCAAATGTCAAAAATGTGGGAGACCATTAGGCATAAAAAAAGAAGGTAACGACGTTAATTACGCTAAAGTCGTTCACCTTTCTGAAACTGATGATGTTATTCTATGTGTTGACTGTGAACGCGAAATGCAAAATGCCTCAGAAGACGATAAATTGGCTTTATTATCGGACAAACATTATTTAGAAAATCTTACGGCGGCAAGGAATGCAACGTCACTATATACATTGCAAAATCAAATTGAAGATGTGCTTCGTGAAGTAAACTTAATGGATGTTACAGATGATACACGTCTCAAAATAGAACCTGTCAAGGTTGAAAAGAAAGTCACTGAAAAGCGGTTGAAAGAGCGTGTGCTTTTTGATGTTACGCAGTTGTATGAAGGCGTTAATAATGCGTTAGATCGATTGGCAGGAGAAAACAAGCTAAACGTTGATAAGTTTGCTAAAAGTATTAAGCGGATGTATGAAGATGCAAGCGAATCGCTTCCCTCCCAAAGTGCCATTTATAATCTGCTCGTTGAAACATTGTTTGAAAAGACTGGCCGCAAATACAAAGAAGCCTGTGAAATAATAATCTCCTACTTCGTGCAAAGGTGTGAGGTATTCGATGAGATTGCCGAATAAAGTTACATCTTATACAAACAGCGTTATCGCCCGTTTTCCAGATATCTTAGAAGTATTGACGCAGCGAGATATGTCTCCTAAAGAGCTGTTTGAACTAACCACATCAGGGAAGAATGATATGGGCGATTTTCTAAGTGCTTTAGACTGCTTGTTTGCATTGGGGAAAATTGAACTAATCGATGAAGGGAGGGTACTACGCTATGTTGACAGAAATTCGATGTGATAAATTTGCACCTGGGCATCAAAACATCCAATTTAATTCAGGACTTAATACGGTTTTAGGTAGTGCTGGCGGCAGTAATGCCATCGGCAAATCAACATTCCTGTGGATTATCGACTATGCATTCGGCGGTGAAGGCTACTACACCCTTTCTGATGACATTAAAAAAGAGATCGGCCCTCATACCATTTATTTCACTTTTCAATTTGAAGGACAGCCACATTACTTTTACCGGAGAACCGATGAACCTAAAAATGTATATCGCTGTGATAAAGAAGGCCATTTCATTACAAAGTTGTCGCTTGATGAATTTCGGAGCTTTCTCTTTCAGGAATACAAGGTTGGACTTCCAGCCCTTACATTTTCGGAGATTACAGAGCGGTATTTTCGTATTTATGGCCGGGAAAATACACTGGAGAAGTACCCCCTGCTCGTAAAGCCTCGTGAACAGGATGAAAAAGCAGTTGATTTTCTGATGAAACTATTTGGTCACTACAATATTCTTTCTGCCATTAGGAACATGGAGGAAGAACTTGGTGTCAAATCCTCGCAGCTTAAATCGCGTAAGCGTCAGCAGGTTGACACCGCAAAAATTGAAATGAATCAGAAGACTATAGAGTCACTGAAGAAAAGGCTCCAGAAGCTAATGAAAAACAGTGAAGAGGCCCAATTAGCGCTGTTTGGGTTTGATACACAGACATTTGAACGGATAAAAGCGGCTCAAAAAGAGTTGAATAAATTCATCCGCAAACGCAATCGTCTGCAGTCTCAGCTTAATGCAATTTCGAGTAACATCGCTGACACTAATCCTGAAACCGCCAGTGAATTTGATTCCCTGGTGCATTTTTTCCCAAATACTGATATAAAAGCCTTCGAGGAAATTGAGCACTTTCATAAGAGAATAAGAGAAATTCTGGGCGAAGAAATGGCTCAGGAAATAGCACGTTTGCAACCGCTCATTGATCATTGCGATAAAGAAATCAAACGTTTACATCAAAAGATAGAGGAATCCGGTTTGGCAAAAGAGATGTCGGAACGAGTCCTCTCCCAATGTGTCAACGTGTCAAAAAGCATTGATAGACTAGAAGAGGAAACAGCCGAGTTGATTCACCAGAAACAATTGCAGGAAATCCGCGCCGAAGCAGAGCACAAGCTAGAAAGACTATTGCTACAACAAACCGAGAAGCTGGAAGAAATACAGGACAACATCAACCTACGTATGGCAACGATAAATGGTGTAGTGACTGAACACCAAGAAATAGCACCCATTCTGCAGATTACTCCCCAAAAGGAAATCACCTTCGAGACTCCTGGAAACACCAGTGAGGGTACTGCGTTTAAGAGCCTGGTGGTTTACGATTTAAGTGTGCTTGAGTTACGGCCAATCCCTGTACTCATTCATGATTCTAATATTCTCAAACGCATTGAGGACATACACCTAGAACACATATTGGAACGTTATCAGGCCAGTGGACGACAGATCTTTATTGCGTTTGACAAAGCTGATTCTACAACCACAAAGGCACACAAGATTTTAGAAGCTACAACGATTTTGCGGTTGTCGGATGGAAATGAGCTTTTTGGTCGTTCGTGGAGTAAGCACGAAACGAATGATATTAATGGGGGGATCTAAAATATGGCTGCAATCAACGATTTAATAAGGCAAATCCCTGATACGTCTTTACGTATTCGCTTGGAACAGGAAGTTGCTCGCCTATCTAAGAATAAAAAATTTGGACTAGTTTTCGAAGAACACATCCCTGAATGTACTCCGCTTTATGATGTTGCTGTCAAACTTGGCTCGACCGTTGCACGAAAAACAGGACACATCAATGATTTTTATACAGTGGTGAAATTAAATGGCGATACTGCCCTTTGCCGTAAAAAGATAACAGGCGATGCTGTGGCCATCCCACTTACGGAACTTGTTTCGGTTGCCCAATTTGGCGAGCCGATATTTCCTATGCTCCAACCGATTGAATCTGTAGAAAATGCGCCTGATAGTAATCTATGGCACACACTCATTGAAGCAGACAACTACCACGCTCTCCAATTGCTGGAATACCTATACCCCAAACAGGTAGATTGCATCTACATCGACCCGCCATACAACACAGGGGCAAAAGATTGGAAATACAACAATGACTATGTGGATTCCTCTGATAGCTGGCGTCATAGCAAGTGGCTGTCAATGATGCAGAAGCGGCTGAGGATTGCGAAGAGGATTTTGAACCCAGACACAGGTGTTCTCATCGTCACCATTGACGAACACGAGGTGCATCACCTTCGAATTCTGTTAGAACAACTTTTTCCAGAGTTTTATATCCAAATGGTAACAGTTGTGATAAACCCTAAAGGGGTTACTCAGGGACGCTTTTCGCGGGTAGAGGAATATATAGTGTATTGCTTTGCTCCTAACGCATTTGTTGCTGACAACGATGATAATTTGCTAAACCCACCTATCCCCAACAGAAAACCACGTTGGAAGGGTTTGCTACGTTCAGGAACAGATGCAAATAGAAGCGACCGGGAAAGTATGTTTTATCCTGTGCTGGTTGATAGTGAGCGACAAGCTGTTGTAAAGGCGGGTAATTACTTACCTTTATCGCAATCACCGGTTCTTGGTGAAAAGATTGAAGGCTATGAAGTCGCGTGGCCTATTAGAAAAGATGGTTCATTTGGAAGATGGAGTGTTGGTAGCGACACGTTAAACAACCTGATTTCCAAAGGATACGTAGCTTGTGGAAAATATGATTCACAACGTAGAACTTGGGGAATTTCGTACATAAGTCAACCAAATCAACAACAAATTGAGCGTGGCGGTATCCGAATTGTCGGTCGTGACCCGATTACTAATGTTGTTACCATTGAATATGCTAGGGATGATACTCGTGTAATTAAAACGGTATGGCACCGCTCTTATCATGACGCTGGGGCTTATGGTTCTGACATGGTTTCAAGTATTGTAGGTCAGTCAAGAGCATTTTCTTTCCCGAAATCACTTTATTCTACTAAAGATGCAATTATGGCAGTTGTTCGAAATAATAAAAAAGCCCTTATCGTTGATTTCTTTGCCGGAAGTGGTACAACTCTCCATGCCGTGAATCTGTTGAACGTTGAGGATAACGGCCAAAGACGGTGCATATTGGTCACAAATAATGAGGTTTCAGTTGACGAGGCACGGGATTTACAAAGAAATGGCTACCAACCAGGTGACCTCGAATGGGAAAAACACGGAATTTGCCGCGCTGTAACTTGGCCGAGGATAAAATATAGCATTCTTGGCAAACGTGACGATGGCACAGTTCTAACAGGAGAGTACTTTACGAACCACACCGTAACAAAGGAAGTTGATCGTTCATTCTATCAGCTCGGCTTTGTAGAGAACCCCACAGAACTAACAACCAATGCTAAAAAGCAGCTTGTTTCCTTGCTTCGTGGCAAGGATGGAAAGGCACAACTGCCGCAAACGTTGGTAAAAGTGGGCAGCAAATTTATTGTTTCGGATAAACATTCAGCGTCGGTTTTATTTGATATAAACGCTGTTGATGAATGGCTTGAAGCGTTGGAAGATCAAGACCACATCACAGACTTTTACATATTGGTCAAAGAGACCGCGAGATTCAAAGAAATTAAAGCACTGGTTACTGATTTGCTTGGTCCCATTAGCGAGACAACACAAGAGAAGCGCCCCATGAGTGAGGGCTTCCCTGCCAATGTCGAATATTTTAAACTTGGTTTTTTGGATAAAAACAGCGTGTCGTTGGGACAGCAGTTTCATGAAATACTACCACTGCTGTGGCTGAAATCTGGTGCACTTGGTAAGCGACCTGAACTGAGCAGCAATGAAGAACCAGAAATGTTAATTCTTCCACGGAACGGCTTTGCTGTTCTGGTTGATGAAACAAAGTTTGCTGAGTTTGCCGAAAAGCTCTCGGAAGAAGATAAAATCAGGGTGGTCTATTTCGTAACAAACTCCGAGGACGCCTTCCGTGAAATGACCGCTGGCATAAAAGTAAATAAAACATACCAACTATACCGCGATTATATCGACAACTTTGTGTTGGGGAGCAGGAGGGATTCATAAATGAGAGATACATTATTTCCGTTTCAGGAAACAGCCCTTGCTGAATTGCATGAAAAGATCAATAAAGCACACTTGATGTGGAGCGAACGTGACCCACAAGTAATTTCCTTTTCCGCACCTACAGGTTCGGGAAAAACAATCATCATGACCACACTCTTTGAAGAAATTCTATTTGGGAGTGCAGATAACATTGGCGAGCCGAAGTCAGTGTTTGTTTGGCTTTCCGATTCACCGGAACTTAATGAGCAAACGCGGCTAAAAATTGAAAGCAAGTCTGATAAAATCCGTGTACGGGATTTAGTTACTATTGATGCAAACTTTAGCGCCGAGTATCTTGAAGGTGGCCGCATCTATTTTCTGAACACACAAAAACTAGGTTCTGACAAACTATTGACGGCAAATTCCGATACACGGCAGTATTCAATTTGGGAAACACTTACCAACACTGCCATGCGTAATCCAAAGCAGTTTTATGTGGTGATTGATGAAGCGCACAGGGGCACCTATACATCCGTTCAAGCGGAGAACAAGGCACAGTCCATCATGCAGAAATTCATTAAAGGTAGCGAGGATGACGGGCTATGCATTATGCCTCTTGTTATCGGTGTAACTGCAACCCCTCAGAGATTTGATAATTTAATTGCTGGAACTACATCGACAGTTCAGAAAGTCATCGTTCCTCCTGAGCATGTGCGTGATTCCGGACTTTTAAAGGACAGAATCATCATTCATTTCCCGGATATTCAACTAAGTGCCGAAATGACCATGTTCAAGGGTGCAGTAGAAAATTGGCTTAAAAAGTGCTCTCACTGGAAAGCTTACTGTGAACGCGAAAACGAGAAAATGGTAAATCCTATTCTCGTTGTTCAAGTCGAAGATGGCAACGAACGCGAAGTAACCCATACTGATATTGGGGCTTGTATTGATTTACTTGAGGAATCACTGGGGCGCAAATTACTGCCTGGTGAAGTGGTACATACCTTTAATGACCGTGGCACGATTAAAGTACGTGACGTCGAAATTCAGCAAATCGAGGCCTCTCGAATTGAAGACGAAGAAAATGTGAAGGTAGTATTCTTCAAAATGAACCTTTCCACAGGCTGGGACTGTCCACGTGCTGAAACGATGATGTCGTTCCGCAGTGCACAAGACTATACTTATATTGCGCAGCTTTTAGGTCGTATGATTCGCACTCCTTTAGCGAGAAGAATTGCCTCCGATGCTGAACTTAATAGCGTGAGCCTTTTTCTTCCGTACTTTGACGAAGATACAGTGAAAAATGTGGTTAATGCTCTACGCGATAGTGAGTCGGCTATGCCCGCCGAAACAGGTACTAACAAAGAACTTGTTACACTTGGTCGCAATCTTGCCTATGCCGATGTGTTTGATGCAATGGATAACCTCGTCACTTACCGGATAGATTCATCTCGCAAACAGGCACCTCTTAAGTTACTAATACAGCTTTCCCGAGCACTGACGATGGACGGCATTGATTTAGGAGCGCAGAAAACAGTTAAACATGCAGTTCTATCAAAAATGGATGAGGAAATTGCGCGGATAAAAGAAAGCGGAGAATTTAACAGCCGAGCTGCTGCGATCACCGGATTTGCTCTGGGTACACTGATATTTGAGTACGGAGACAATGCCTATTCCTTTGACGAAGCAACACAGACCATGACAGTATCGGATTTCGATATTTCACGACATTTTGAACAGGCCGGAAAGCTGTTGGGCGAAGGCCTGCACAAAGAATATTGGATTCGGCACAGTAGCCGTGACCATATCGATATAAAAAAGGAGATCATCGTTCTTACAAACGACACGGACGCAATGGAACGAATAGAAGCCTTTGCAGAGGAAAAATTCATTAATCTCTACGAAGGCAATAAGCGCTCCATTGCAAAATTAAACGAGGCACGAAAAAATTTTTATGAAAGGTTAATCAATGCTTCTGTACAACCGATAGCTGTGCCATGGGTATTACCCGATTCAATCGATTTCTCTGTGCCAGATGATAGCATTAAGTTTGAACAGCACCTATATTGTTCCGAGGACGGTACATTCCAAACATCACTAAACCAATGGGAGAGCGGAGTTATTAAAGAAGAACTTAAAAACGGTGCCGTCTGCTGGTTACGTAATCTCGACCGTAAAAAGTGGTCACTTGAAATACCGTATGAAGTTAGCGGTATTACCACTTCTATGTTCCCGGATTTAGTGGTTGTTAGAGCAGATGCACAGGGTTACGTTTTCGATATTCTGGAACCACATGACCCCAGTCGTAAGGATAATTACCCCAAGGCTGTAGGCTTGGCGAAATTTGCCGAGAAACACTGGGATAAATTTGGCAGAATTCAGCTCATTCGTCTAAAAAAAGGTGTAGATGGTCACGAACATTTCTATCGATTGGATATGGGAAAAACAACAGTCAGAAATAAGGTTCGCGGTATTACGTCAAACGAGGAGCTTGATAGAATTTTTGAGGCAGATGCTATACGTGAAGACTAAATCTCTATCGGTTTTAGCCTTAGCAATACGGTGCTGGAAGGAGATTATATGAAAATAACCTATGTACGGGTTTCTAATTATAGGAATATTGATGGTATCACCGTCAACTTCCATCCGGAACATAATTACATTATCGGAGAAAACAACCTTGGGAAAAGCAACTTTCTATCTCTCCTCAGTACTGTGTGTAGTGGTAAGGGCTTTGATGATAAGGACTTCTATAATTCTGAAAAGCCCATCGAGGTTGAAATGGAAGTCAAGTTATCGCCAAACGAACAAGGCTTCTTCGGCGACAACTTCTCCCCTGATGATGCCTCATTGGTGAAAATGCGGTATCGTCAGACGATAAAAGAGGCATACCCCACTATTGTTAGTGCCGATTCCAACGAGAGTATTCAGATAAAGCAATTAAGAAAAATCAACTTCTTGAAATATGAAACAACGTCCATTCCAAGTAGAGAGTTGCGCCTGGACACGCAGAAAGGCGCAGGCTTGCTGATTAATGGCATCATCGAGAGATTCATAACGAGCGATGAGGAAACCCCTACCTTTCTGAATAATGAGCAGGTAGACAAATTGACGGAATTTATAAACGGGCATCTGGGCAAAATTCGCAGCTTTAGGGATTACGCTATAAAAGCGACTGTTGCCCCTAACCCTACTGAGATGTTGACCAGCCTGTATTACCTATCAGATGGCGACAGGAAAATTGACACAACGGGTAGCGGTGTTCAGTATATGGCTATGGCTTCGATTAACATCTTATGCCAGATTATGGAGCTGTATAAAAGCAAATCTGCACCATTTAATGAACAGCTTTTCAGAGACAATGATGGAAAAATGCTTTTACCGATTGTTCTATCAATTGATGAGCCAGAAGTTCATCTACACCCTTATCTCCAGCGTTCGCTCATTGGCTATTACAAACGAATTCTGCAAAATGAGGATGCTGAATTTGCCGAGTTGCTGAAGCTGTGCTTCGGAATTGACGGCATTGATGGTCAGCTTATTGTTGTCACACACTCAACAGACGCTTTGGTTGGGGACTACCGCAACCTCATCCGCTTTTATAAGGAAGAGAACAAAACGGCAGTAGTTAGTGGTGCCACACTTAGATTCACCTCAGCAAACGAGAAACATATGATTATGCGTTTCCCCGAAATAAAGGAGGCGTTTTACGCCCATTGTGCCGTGTTGATTGAGGGTGAAACCGAATATGGTTGCATTCATAGTTTTGCCGAAAAACTTGGCGTATCGCTAGATGATTATGGCATCTGCGTTATAAATGCAAGAGGCAAAGAGTCAATCAAACCACTTCGCCAATTACTGGAAAAATTTAAAATCCCAAGCATAGCTATCTATGACGGTGATGTTAGGACTGGACATACCCCAGCTAATAACGAGTTTTTCACACAAGAACTCTGCTTTGAAATTGAAATTGTTAAGAAACTATTTTTAAATGGTCAAACTGCCCTGGTAAGGAAAATTGCTAAGGATTTATCCAGCAATGCAGAGTCTGTCGAAATGGATGCCGATTTCGTGCGGAAGCACTTCAAAAAGATGGGTATTGATATGACAGGCTATGTACCTAAGAAGCTATCAGATGTCAATGATGATGATGAGATTGAGTTCTGCCAAATGTACTCCGCTTGGTTTATGGCAAAGAAGGATGTTCTCCTGGGACGGATTATCGGCGAATTGCTACCAGCTGACCTCATACCTGCTTGTTATGCCGATGCAATTTTCAAGGCGCGGGAGGTGGCGAGCATTGCCTAATGCCATTCTTGCAGAACTAAAGGCAAAAATTTCAAAGCAACATGAGGGTGATGAAAAACAACTTGAAGTTATCTTTTCAGATAGTCCACGCTTGATAGTGGAAGCACCTGCCGGGTATGGTAAGACGACCACTATGATTAGCCGCATTGCTTACCTGTACGCTTCAGGTGGCATACCAAACCCCAAGCGTATACTAGGATTAACCTTTAGCGTGAATGCCGCACTGAAAGTCAAACGGGAAGTCGCAGAGAAATTGCCCGTACTCCTTGGCGAACAAAACAGTCCGGTTGCCATAGGCGAGAAAGTAACTGTCACGAACTACCACGGGTTTTGCAAGGGGGTTTTGAAAAAGTACGGCTATCTCATCTCTGACGTATTGCGAAAAGATGTCAATCTATTCAAGGCGATCAGCGAAAGTGAAATTAGCAGACGCCAAGATCTAAATACTACTTTATCTGCATCAGAAACCCAGCGGCTTGAAGGTATAGAAACCTCCATTAAGGCTTCCAGTGCTCCTGATGCACAGACTATACACGAATACAATGACATCGTTATCAGGAAACTCCTGCCTTTGGAATACATTACACATAACGCTGTCATTCTGTTTGTGCTGGATATTTTCGCACGCTTCCCTGAGGTAAGGAAGTTCTATCAAAGCTACTACCCGCTACTCGTTGTCGACGAGTTTCAAGATACAAACTGCATTGCTTGGTCTTTACTAGAGTCAATGATCTCCGTCCATACCCAATTGGTTTTTCTTGGAGATCCTTTGCAGCGTATTTACGGTTTCATTGGGGCGTTGCCTGATATAATGTCTACGGCAACATCGAAATATGGTATGACCCAAATAGCACTTGTTAAGAACTACCGCTTCCGCAACAATCCGGAGATGCTTAAGCTTGACGCAAATATTAGGGCGAACGCAGCGACTTGCTTTGACCCAAAGATTACTGATTCTGATACTGCAAGACTACCAGCATTTTGGGGGAGCACTCAGAAAGAGGAGGCGTGCAAGGTTATTGCGAAAGTACAAAGCCTTCTACAAGACGATACGAGTAAAATAGCTATACTCTTTCGCGGACGTGGAAAAAACGCCGAAATTGTCGAAGCGGAACTTTCAAATAATAGTATCCCGTATTTCTACGGTATGTTTACTGACGAAGACTTGGATTATGTAGAATTCCACAACAAATGCCAGGAAATGTTCATCAAGAGATTTGGCAAATCTAAGAACATAAATAAGAAAGCTCTAATCGCGTTTGCTGAAAGCATTAAGACTGCTTATTCACAATCAAACATGAAGACTATTGATTCCCTGCTTTATTTGCTTGACGCTCTAGTAGAGAAAGTATCGGTTGATTATTCTGATTTGTTGTCTGAGGACAAATACACATTGTTATTGGATATCTTTGAGAACAGACAACTAAAACAGGCAATGGAGTATGTAGATTCTCGGGTGATACTCTCGACTGTCCATGGAGCGAAAGGGCTTGAATGGGATTATGTTATTCTTTCTGATGTTGAACAGTGGGTTTTTACTTTCTTGTGCAGAGATTGTCCAAGCTTAAGAAATACATCAAGCAGTGCATTTTGCAAACTGCCGAAAACGTTACCTGAACAAATGAAGAACCCAATATTGGACGATCTTTGCGTGTTTTATGTTGGCTTGACAAGAGCTAGAAAACAAGCATATCTTTCAGCAAGTGCTGAACGGTTTAATGCAAGAGGTCAGCGGTTCACAAACGGAAAAATCTGCTGTTTAGCTTTGGTAGATGGTGTTAAGCTGGTGGAAGCTGATTAGTGTCTTTGATAACGTAAAAGTTGACCACATAAGTTAAAAACGATAACGAAAAAGTTGACCACCCCAACCAACCTTTCCTGTAAGCTATGAGTTGTGCAAACACCAAAGCTGCAGGAGGAAAAGGAATGATTGGGATGGCTACCAAAGAGTATATCAGGAAAATGCATTTTGTTGAAGGAGCATCCATACGTTGGATATCCAAGGAGACCGGGCATTCCCGGCAGTACATACGCAAAGTGATTGCTGAGGAAGTGCCCACCATACCCAAATACACACTGACAAAGATCAAAGAAAAGCCGGTCATGGGGCCATACCTGGACATCATCACTAGCTGGCTGCAAGAAGATGAGAACCGGCCGAAAAAGCAGCGGCACACTGCCGCTAGGATATATGAACGACTGTGTGAAGAACATAGTTTTACCGGCAGCCAATCAACTGTCAGGCACTGTGTCAGGGAAATTAAAAAGCAATTAGGGAACGATAAACAAGAAGTCTTCATTCCTTTGCAATTTGAACTTGGCAGCCACGCTCAGGTAGACTGGGGTGAAGCCGAGGTCATTTTGCAGAGTAAAAGCCAGAAGGTCTATCTTTTCGTGATGAAACTATCGGGTAGCCGCGACCCGTTCATGGTAGCCTTTCCCTCAGCCCGTCAGGAGGCATTTTTTGAAGGTCACAAGCAGGCTTTCGAATACTTCAGGGGAATCCCTAAAACTATCGTATACGACAATCTGAAAACTGCGGTAGCCCGAGTATTACAGGGAAAGGATCGTAAAGAACAGGATGCCTTTATGGCCTTCAAAGCCCATTACCTTTTCGAGGCTGAGTTCTGTAATGTGAGGCGGGGAAATGAAAAAGGCCAGGTCGAAAACGAGGTAGGCTATCTTAGACGAAACATCCTGGTTCCTATCCCCGAGGTAGCTTCCCTTGAAGAGCTAAACCAGTTGATACTGATGAAGCTTTCAAAGTTACGCCAGACCAGGATAGTACCTCATACTAAAAAGACTATTGCGGAGGTGTTTCAAGAGGAGAAACAATTGTTGCTGCCCCTGCCCCGGTACCCCTTTGACTGTTGTGTAGTGGTGCCTGCCAAAAGCTCCAAGGAAAGCACGGTGCGTTTTGATAACAACCGTTATTCAGTACCCAGTCGTTATGCCCGGTGCCGGATACATATCAAAAGCTATGTAAATGAAGTCCACATCTTCTACGAAGACCAGTTGATAGCAGTTCATCCTCGTTGTTACGAGCGAGGCCAGGATATACTCGACCTAAGTCACTATCTTGATGTACTGGAGCGCAAGCCATACGCCCTAAACCACGCCAAGGCTTTCAAAGAGGCGGGCTTGCCGGAGATATACCACCAGTACCTGGCTATACTCAGACAAAAGAACGATAAAGCCAACCTTGAGTTTGTAAAAATACTAAAACTTAGAGTTAAACATGGGCCGGAGGTGATTGATGAAATTCTGCAAATGGCCATGGACTGTTCCGTTTATCACTATGATGGCATTAAAGCCCTGTTCGACAGCTTTGCTGCGGCAGAATACTCGCCCTGTAGCATGAGCTGGGAACAGGTAAAGGACATATCTGAATTTAGCGTCAAACCGCCCAATCTCAGTTGCTTTGACCAACTTTTAAAGGGAGGTGCAGCATAGTAGACATTGAGGCAAGGCTCAAGGAATATATTAAGACTTTAAAACTACCTACTGTTGGCCAGAACTATCAAGAACTGGCTCGGCAAGCGGAAAGCGAGTGCTTAAGCTATGAAGAATACCTTCTTAATCTTCTGGAACGCGAGGTGAATAAACGAGAAGAAAACCAGGTAAGAAGGTTAATCAACCAGGCTAGGTTTCCCTTGAAAAAGACTCTGGACAGCTTTGATTTCGAGCAAATACCAAGCCTTAACCAACCCAAAGTACTAACCCTTTCCCGGGGCCAATTCATAAAGGACAAGGAGAATGTTATCCTGGCTGGCAACTCCGGTACCGGCAAAACCCACTTGGCAATAGCCCTGGGCATCTGTGCCTGCCAGTTGCGCTACAAGGTTGGATTTTACACAGCCGCCGGATTGGTGAATGAGTTGACTGAAATGGAGAGTGAGAAAAGGCTACTAAAATACCAGAAACAATGGCTGCGCTACGATTTAGTCATCGTTGATGAGCTTGGCTATATCCCGTTTAACCGCCGTTCAGCAGAACTTCTGTTTCAATTCTTTTCTAGCCGTTATGAAAGAGGCAGTATGATCATTACCACCAACCTTGAATTCTCCGAGTGGAATCAGATCTTTGGTGATGAAAAGATGACTGCGGCTCTTTTGGATCGGATTACCCATAACGCCCATATCCTGATTACCAACGGCGAGAGTTTCCGGCTCAAACAGACCGTGAAGAGGCAGCGTCAGTCACGACCCGCCTAACCATTATTTTTTTACCCTGGGTGGTCAACTTTTTCATGAGCGCGGTGGTAAACTTTTTAATTGACAAAGACAATTAGTGGTGATTTAGGATATATTTCAACGATTATCCCTAACTTTAAACGATTACCGGTTGGTAATGCACACCCCTGCAAAATTTTAACGATTATTCCAATCAACCTCAACGGAAAACGGACGGATTAAATTTCGTTAGCACCAAATAACCCGCCAGAAATCGAGAAAGCCGCTCCGCTAAAACTCAGGAACGGCTTTATTGTCAGCTTTTCAGGCAATATAAAAACCACCCACCGATAAAATTCTTTTTATCAATAGATGGTAGATAATCTGGTGGAGGCGGGGGGAGTCGAACCCCCGTCCGAAAGAAAGACCAGCCAGGTGTCTCCGAGCGCAGTCCGTGATTTGGATTTCGCTCAACCGGCGCCCGCGGACAGGCTCCTTCGAGCTATCCCCGATTAGTTTCCCCAGAAAGCCCCTCGAGGAGGAAGGCTTAAGGGTACCCTAACTAAGTGACGCCCTGCACCAAGCCGTTAGGAAACCTGGCCGGACGAGCGGCTTAAGCCGCTAGTGCAAAATTATCTTCTGCAGTTATTTTAATTTTTTCACCTTTTTAACGAGCTGGCGACAACTCGGCTCGCTGCCCAACCCATCTCATCCCCCGTCGAAACCATTACGCCCCCATGATTAAAAAATAGTTAACGCTTTAGTGCGAGAGTTTAATGAGTTTGCAATTATCTGTTGCGTTCTTTCAACGCCCGTTCGATGTCCCGTTTGGCATCGCGGGCGGCGATGTCTTCGCGCTTGTCATAGAGCTTTTTACCAACTCCTACAGCCAAATCCATTTTGGCCAGGCCGTTTTTCAGGTAAATCTTCAGTGGCACCAGGGTATAGCCTCTTTCTTGCTGCATCCCGACCAAGTGGTTTATTTCCCGGCGGTTTAAGAGCAGCTTTTTCGGGCGTAAAGGGTCATGGTTAAACTGATTGCCCTTTTCATACGGGCTGATGTGAAAATTATTCACCCAGACCTCGCCGCCTTTGACTACCGCATAAGCATCCTTCAAATTGCCCTTGCCCATACGCAAGGATTTGACTTCGGTGCCGACTAAAACCATGCCGGCTTCGAAGGTTTCTTTTATGTGGTAATCGTGCCGGGCTTTGCGGTTTTCAACCACTATTTTGATGCCCTTTTTACTGCTACTGCTGCTCATGATTACACCTCAATTGCTCTCTGACAAGACAATAAAACCCTCGCATGGGGCAAATGTTTCACTCCAACGCCAGGGTTTTTGTACATCGCTTGCGCCCTTATTATAACGCACAGTATAATAGCAGTCAAGTAGGGCAAATAATGAGCAACTCTGGCGCAAATAAGTCGTAAACGCTTTATAAACGGAATTTTCTTACTAGGCAATGGGCGGTACCGCAGTCTACGCTAATTAAATATAGCGTAGACTTGGCACCCGGCCCGGCGGACCCGGCTTCAGGAGCGGACCTGCCGGGACTGGTCCTCTATTTCACTATCCCCTTAGCTTTAAGAAATTCGGCAGCGACATCGGCGGGATTCAATCCTTTTTCTTTCACTTTATAGTTCATCTGCTGCATATCTTCATCACTTATTTTCCCTGCCAGCTTATTGAGTGCCTCTTCCAGCTCCGGATGTTTTTCCAGGGTATCCATCCGTACTATCGGCGCGCAATAATAGGGCGGGAAGAATTTTTTATCGTCCTCCAGTACCTTCATTTTATAGCTTACCAGTTCCCCGTCAGTGGAAAAAGCATCGATCACGTCGACCTTGCCGTCAGCTACGGCTTTATATTTAAGCCCGATGTCCATACCTTTAGTGTCCTTGAATTTGAGACCGTAGGCTTGGCAAAAACCTTGAAAACCATCGTTACGGTTAAAAAATTCCTGTTCAGCGCAGAATACGAGATCACCCGCATGGGCTTTAAGATCGGAAGTGGTATTTAAAGCATGTTTCTTCGCAAATTCCTTGGTAACCGCAGTGGCATAAGTATTATTGAAACCAACCGGCTTGAGCCATTTAATTTTAAACTGCTTATTATATTCTTGCTGCACAATATTATAAACCTCATCCGGATCGGTTATAACCTCTTTCTTTAAAATGGCCATAAGGCCGGTTCCGGTGTAGTCCGGGTACATATCCAGCTCACCCTTTTTAAGACCTTCCCAGCAAATCAAAGTTCCGCCCAGATTTAGTTTGCGTTCTACCTTGAGACTGGTGTTAGCTTCGACGGTTTGGGCCATTATTTCGGCCATAATTATGTTTTCAGTAAAATTTTTGGAGCCGATGGTAAGTGTTCCATCACGGCCGGAAGAAGCGGTTGGGCTACTCCCGCCACAGCCGGCCACCGTACTTAAAAGCAATCCTGTGATCAAAATCAAACCTAATATTTTTATTCTTTTCATGCTTATCCCTCCTGTTTTTAGTTACCGGTAACAACTTTTCTTAATCCCCGGGGAGTTAACCCTTGCTCTACCCGTTCCATGACAGTTTCGGTGATAATAGCCAATAGCGCTGCAGGAATGGCACCGGATAAAATCATGCCATTATCCATTTGCTGCATACCTCTCCAGATGGGTGCCCCCAGGCCTCCTGCCCCGATAAGTACACCAATGGCCGCAATCCCTATAGCAGTGACCATAGCTACTCTAATGCCGGCCATAATTACCGGAAGGGCAATTGGTATCTGGACCATACGTAAAAGCTGCCACCCGGTCATGCCCATTCCCTTGCCGGCTTCAATCAGGGAAGCATCTACCGAGCTTAGGCCGGTATAAGTATTACGCACGATCGGTAAAAGAGAATAAAACACCAGAGCTGCTATTAACGGTACATCGCCCAATCCTATCCATAATAAAAGTAAGGCTAATAAAGCCAGAGCAGGAATAGTCTGCGTTATATCGATAAGGGCCAGAACTGCCCGAGCCAACATCCTGTTCCTGGTTATGATATAGCCCAGAGGAATCCCTATCACCATGGCCAATGCCACTCCCGCCGCAGATAATTCCAAATGTTGTAATGTTAATAGCGGAATATTAAACATAAAATCCAACCTCCCCTGTTATTTTCCACCCGCAGGAGTTAAGGCTATTTCAGCCTTTCCCAGCAGCCATCCTGCTGCTGCCGTCAGTAACGCCACCGGTACCGCGCCGGCCAGAATATAATTGGCATCAGCGGTCTGGATACCGGTAAAAATGAGGTCCCCCAGTCCCCCTGCACCGATCAGGGCACCCAGGGTAGCCCAACTTAGAATGTAAACGGTGGAAATTTTAATGCCATCCATAATCACAGGCATTGCCAGGGGCAGCTTTACCATAAACAATAATTGGCGGCTGTTCATCCCCATCCCGTTACCTGCTTCAATAAAGGCGGGATTGATGGAGGTAAGACCAGTGTAGGTATTTCTCAGAATGGGCAAAAGGGAATACAGGAATAATACGATCATAGCCGGCAGAGTGCCAATACCAAACAGAGGCAGGGCAAATCCGAGCAGAGCCAGGCTGGGTATGGTTTGAATAGTTCCGATTATTCTCAGTACATGCCCGGCTATTTTATCTCTTCCTGTTATCCAAATACCGGTCGGAATTGCGACCAGACATCCGATAAGTACTGAACCAAATGACAGATAGAGGTGTTGTACGGCAGCCTTGATAATAGCTGTGTCATTCATATCTAAAAACTGCATCATATCAAGCACTTTCGCCATCACCCCAGACCGCTGACGCTATGGCATCTACTATACTGGTCCTGGTTACCAGCCCGACCAGGCGATCTCGTTTATCCACCACCGGCAGGTATTTAAGCCTGTTCTCATTCATAATGGCAAAGGCTTCACGCCCACTGACATTATTTAATACAGCACCAAGCTCACTGCTGATATCGCCTATTTTATGAACAGACCTCTGCCGTTCCAGTTCTTCAATATCCACTCCACCCAGCAGTCGGCCCTGGGCGTCAACTACCAGTACCGTATCCACCTTTTTTCTCCTCATCAAAGCGACACATTCAGCCAGCCCACAATCAGGACTTACTGTAACCGGATTAGTCTTCATTATCTGTTCAACACAAAGCAAGGCCGGATTGTTGATCCTATTCTTGCCGATAAATGATTCCACGAAAGCATCGGCCGGCTGACGCAATATTCGTTCCGGCGTATCAACCTGAATTATCTCACCTTGTCGCATGATGACTATGCGATCAGCCAGCTTCAATGCCTCATCCATATCATGAGTGACAAATATTACGGTTTTTTTAAGGGTATTTTGCAATTTTTTCATTTCATCCTGCAGTGTTTCACGGGAGATGGGATCACAGGCACCAAAAGGCTCATCCATCAAAATAAGGGGGGGTTCGACTGCCGCTGCACGTAAAACTCCTATGCGCTGCTGCTGTCCGCCGCTTAACTCGTTGGGATACCGGGAAGCATAAATATCAGGATTCATATTTACCATTTCCAGCAATTCCTTCACCCTGCTTTTGCACTTCTTGCTGTCCCACCCGATCAAACGCGGTACCAGATCAATGTTTTGTTCCACTGTCATATTGGGAAAAAGACCTACCTGCTGAATTACATATCCGATCCGGCGTCTTAAAGCAACAGCGTCCATTGCTCTGACATTTTTCCCATCAATCAGTATTTCTCCGCTGGTTGGCTCGATAAGACGGTTCACCATTTTTAAAGTGGTGGTTTTACCGCAGCCACTGGGTCCAATAAGAACCAGAAACTCGCCGTCTTGCACTTCCAGATTAAATTTTTTAACTGCAATATGATTGCGATATGCTTTAGTAACTGAACGGAAAGTGACCATATCCTTCCCAACTCCTTTCTACCTTAAAAAGGGGTACAAACAAGTATTGGCAGAAAATCCATTCTGCCCATGATTAACCCATGTTAACTTAGCACGGCAAGAACAGCTGGTATCGGATATCAGCACTATCCAGCCGGTCGACCCTATTAACGGTTTCCATAGTTGAGAGATTTTAAGAGGGGCTCAATTAGACTTATAAAAATAGCCCCATTCTCTCCCTGGCATGCTTACGAGGTTAGCTGACGGATTCGGGCCAGGGTGCCCTACCGGTTCACCGGATTCACCCCATTCAATGGTTCCCCCGCTTCCAGACCGGGCAGTCTGGAATTCAGCTTCGAGAATGGTAATGAAGACATGTTAGAAAACAAATACATTACCCTTTTAAATTGTTACCCTGAAATAACTCACCTCCTTCAGAAAGATACAATAAGGGCAGGCATAACAAAATACTGGCTACCCCACACCGGTAGTTGCAATTTATCAGCTTCTGCCCTTCACGCTTTCGCGCCCGGAGCTTTAGCCGTAAGTATATTTATTTAGCCCATATTAATAGTTTATGGGAACACTTGGAGCAAGTCAAGCCGCGCAGAGGCTCCGTCCCGCTTGGAAGTCCCGCCCCATCGCGGTTGGGCGGTTATTTATATTAACTCAAAATCAATCTGGGCATCATCGATGTCTACACGCACCAACTGCACGTTGACTTCATCCCCGATGGCGAATTTGCGTCCGGTGTGGGTACCTATCAGGGTATAGTCGCGGTCATTGAATTCGTAATAATCATCGGCGATGGTGGAGATATGGACCAATCCTTCGATAGTATTTTCCAGCTCCACGAAGAATCCAAAGGACTGCACCGAGGAAATACGGGCCGTAAACTGCTCTCCCACATATTGCTGCATATATTCGGCCTTCTTGAGATCGATCAGGTCACGTTCCGCTTCTTCCGCCTTTTGCTCCTGCAGGCTGGAATGCTCGCCGTATTTTAGCATTTTGGCTTCCAGAGATGCCCGCGTTTTGGCATTAATGGACTTATCCAGCATCAGGGTCAGGACCCGGTGGACGATAAGGTCCGGATAACGCCGGATGGGACTGGTGAAATGGCAGTAATAAGCAGAGGCCAGTCCAAAATGGCCCAGGGCCTGATGCACATAACGGGCATGTTTCATGGAACGCAGCACCATTAAGGAAATGGTCTGTTCCTCCGGGGCTCCCTTGATGTCATGCAAGACTTTCTGAAATACATGCGGAGTTACTTTCTGGCTGTGGATTTTATGGCCAAAAACCCCCAGGACATGATTCAGTTTTACCATGGCTTCGCTGTCCGGTTTTTCGTGCACCCGGTATAGAATCGGGATTTCCTGCCAGTACATATGCTCGGCCACCGTTTCATTGGCCTGGATCATGAAATCTTCAATCAGTCTTTCGCCCGGACCGCTTTCACGGCGCTTGATCTCGATGGGAAAGCCGGTTTCGTCGACTTTTACCTTGGTTTCGGGAAAGTCGAAATCGAGGGCTCCGCGGTTAGTGCGATTAGCCCTTAAAATATCGGCCAATTCTTTCATGAGGCGAAAGTCTTCCACCAAATCTTTATATTTTTCTTTTTCCTCCGGGTCGTCCGCCAGAATGCGGTTAACCGCAGTATAGGTCATGCGCCGGTCCACATTTATAACGGATTTGCAGATATCGTAGCCGGCAACTTTACCGTCAGGCTTTATCTGCATCATACAGCTCATGGCCAGCCGGTCCTGTCCGGCATTCAGGCTGCAGATGTCGTTGGATAATTCCCGGGGCAGCATAGGCAGGACGGTATCAATGAGGTAAACGCTGGTACCCCGCTCAAAGGCCTCTTTATCCAGTTTGCTGCCTTCCCGGACATAGTGCGAAACATCGGCAATATGGACCCCCAGTTCGTATCCTTCCGGGGTACGGGAGATGGAAACGGCATCATCCAGGTCCTTGGCGTCCTCGCCATCAATGGTTACCATCCGTACGGAACGTAAATCCCGGCGTTGGGCGCTTTCATCAGCACTGACCGGAACGGTCATTTTTTTGGCTTCATCTATGACCCCACCCGGGAAGTTCTCCTTTAAGCCATGTTTCTTAATTATGATTTTAACATCCAGCCCGGCCTCACCCCGGCGCCCGAACACTTCGGTTATCTCTCCCTCCGCCATACGGTCGCGGGTGGGCCAGGTAGTTATATTGACCAGAACTTTATCCCCATTTTTAACCTTTATTTTTTTAGAAGGTTTAACGTAAATAGGGTTTACCAGACGGGAATCGTCCGGGATAACCTGATTGGCAGTGCGGCCTTTTTCAAAGGTACCGACCACTTCGTGGTTGGCCCGCTCGATTACTCTTATCACTTCGCCCTCGGGGCGCTGATCGGATAAGGCCCGTTGCTGGATCCGCACCATTACCCGGTCTCCATGCATGGCACCGTTTAAATTTTTGCCATAAACAAAGACTTCATTGCTGTCCGCCGCATCCGGGCGCAGAATTCCATATCCGCGCTGACTGACCCTGATTATTCCTCTGAAAATATTCATCATCTCGGGCAGACCGTACTTATCGCGGCGGGTGCGGACGATGTCGCCCTCTTTTTCAAGCTGCCCCAGCATTTTGCTGAAGCGCGCCTCATCATCCTGGTCTAATTCCAGGGCCTCCAATAAATCATTATATCCCAGCGGTTTATAGCTGGTCTGGCGCATATGGGCCAGTATATCATCCTTCTTTAACAAGTGTTTCCTCCTGTTCTAAATCAAGCGTTTGGCTGTATTTTTATATAGTATTGCCAATTTTAAGGTTTTTTCTACAGTCCAATTTCGGCTGCGCATTTTTTCATGCTGGCCAGAGCGATGCTTAGAAATTCATCCAGTTCCAGCCCCAGCTCCGCGCAGGTGGCCATCTGTTCGCGGTTGCAGCCCCGGGCAAAGGCCTTTTCTTTAAATCTTTTCTTCAGCGATTTTAATTCCACCTTTTCCAATTTTTTCTCCGGACGCACCATGGCAGCGGCGGTCACAAATCCACTGGTGGGGTCGGCCGCATAGAGGGCCTGGTCCAGCCGGCTTTTACGTTCCAGGCCGTGGATTTCATTATGAGCTTTAACGGCATAAATAATATCTTCCGGGAAACCGTGCTGCTCCAGGATCTGAGCTCCCAGCAGAGCATGCTGTTCCGGCCGGTCGAAGGTCACATCATAATCTATGTCGTGCATAAGCCCGGCCATGCCGTATTTTTCCTCATCCTCCTGCAAACGCTCGGCCAGTCCCCGCATAATGGCTTCCACCGCCAGGGAATGGTTGATATGGTGCTCATCTGTTACATTCTGCTTCAGTAATACCAATGCTTCATCCCGATTCATCATTATTTCCTCCTGTAAAATATTTTTTATGTTAGCCGGGGTTGGAAAAAAGGACGCTCATTCCCGCCTCAGCCATCTGCCAGTTTTATTATGGATTGTACAATTATATCCTTTTCCGGACCCATGGTGGCGATGTGCCCGGAGCGGGGCAACTTCAAAAGACAGGCCCGGCAACGGGTGGCGTGTTTCATGATATAATCCGCGCTTTCCGTTCTTACCGACTGATCCTGCAGTGACTGTATGACCAGCAGCGGTGCGGTCAGCCGGTCCAATTCGCGCATAACGATACCGCGCAATTTCATCATACTCCTAAAAGCCTGGACGGGAGTCACATTATAGGCAAAACGGCCTTCCTCTTCCAGCCTGGCCCTGGTTTCATCCATTTTCTTGGGAAAGTAGGGTTTTATGTACTGTATGACCGGCGCCAACAAGGTAAGCCAGGGTTGGCGGTTATAAATGGGCGCATTAATAGCCGCCACCGCATTTATCCCCTCTAAGCGGCAGCCCGCATGCAAGGCCAGCAAAGCTCCCATGGAAAGGCCTGCCAGTACTACTTTATCATATTGGGCCCGAAGATTATGCATCTCTTCTTCCACTGTTTCATACCAATCGGTCCAGACGGTATGGTTTAATTCCTCCGGTAAACTGCCATGCCCGGGCAGAAGAGGCCCCTTAACCGTATAGCCTTTGGTTGCGTGTAGCTGGAGCGCAACCGGATAAAGCTCGGAAGGAGTCGCACTGAAGCCATGGATAAAAAGCACCGCGGTGGAGTTTCCCTCCCGGAAAAAAGGCCCGGATAAAGGCGACGCTGTAATTGAAATCACTCCTTGTCAATATATGGTCCGCTTCCATTATACTATAAAGCCGTAAAGGGGTCAGGCTGTGCTGTAAGAGCTCCAACCAACTGTTGTATAATCTGCCAAGCCTGATCATTCTACAGCCCCGGTCAGAAACGCAATATAGCAAAGATATTTTGCAATAATTGAAAGAAAAAATGCTGTAGTAATGGGACACACCCCTAACGGGGAATGTCTACATCGTATACTAAGTATTACATGGCTGGTTGTCATCCTGAGCGTTAGCGAAGGATCTTTCCTGCCGGACAACAATTACAGCGACGTGAAGCGGGCCGGGCCGATAAAGGCGCCATATACGGAAGTTAATGTAAAAATAATGGTGAATATGGTATTCTATTGCCAGGGGTTGCCGTTTGGTGGTCTGGGTCACTTTCCCGTGAGGGGGGGTGATGCCTATGGTGACGTGGACGGGGCTATTCAGCTTTGGTTTACTTATCGTGGGTATTATTTCCTTATGTTTGACACATAAGAAATGAGAACGACCGCCTTATTTGAGTAAGGCGGTCTAACCGTTTTAGGACCTGCCGCCAAGCACAAAGCGGCAACCCCTTTAGTAATTATATGGTAACATGCTGGTTTTAATACGTCAATGCCAACCGCTTTCGATGGATTTAGCCAACAAAAAGAACGTCCCTTTGTTGGCTTATTTCATCAGGGCTAGAACCAGAGTCAAAATAATAAAGAGCGTTGCCAGATATGCAGTCATTTTGGCAAATAAATCGTCCAAACCTTTCTTTTTTCCAAATATGGCTTCGCTGCCACCGGCAATACTTCCCGAAAGGCCTGCGCTCCGTCCCGACTGCATCAATATGGTGGCGATGAGACCGAGTGCACATATGATTTGGAAAACTAATACTATTGTTTTGGCCAAGTTTTCACCTCCAATCAGATAACCTTAACAGATTGGGATTGGGTATACTCAAATAGTATAGCACATAAATTAATAATGCTACTCTAAGGATATAAAGTATATCATACCTAGGTTCTGACTAATTCAACCTGTTTATACTTTATATATTGAGAAAAATAAACCCTCGCCTCAATCATAAAAAGGCAAGGGCTTGATTGCTGCATTCTTTTTTTATTATAGAGATACTATCGGGGATAGTCAACCGCAGTTGCGCAAAAATGCGGACCGGCAAATCCCGGGTTAGCGCAAATTATAGTAAACTCCCATACCGCGGTATATGGCAAATATGTCGAGCTCTTCCTCAATGCGCATGAGTTGATTGTATTTGGCGATCCGGTCGGTCCGGGCCGGGGCTCCGCTCTTGATTTGCCCTACGTTGGTGGCTACAGCGATATCGGCGATAGTGGAGTCCTCGGTTTCACCCGAACGGTGTGATATGACGCAGGTGTAGCCGGCCCGTTTGGCCATTTCGATGGTATCCAGAGTTTCAGTCAGAGTACCTATCTGATTCACTTTAATTAAAATGCTGTTGCATACTCCTTTTTCGATACCCTCGGCCAGACGCTCGGTATTAGTTACGAAAACATCGTCACCCACCAGCTGAATTTTATGGCCCAGTGCGTCGGTCAGCTTTTTCCAGCCCTCCCAATCATCTTCAGCCATGCCGTCTTCGATGGAAATGATGGGGTATTTATCAACCAGAGAACTGTAGTAACTTACCATTTCGTCCGGGGTCAGCTGCCGGTTCTCGCTGGCTAGGTCATATTTGCTGTCTTTGTATATTTCGCTGGCAGCTACATCGAGACCAATTTTAATATCTTCGCCCGGCTGGTAACCCGCTGCTTTAATGGCTTCTACAATGACATCGATAGCAGCCTGGTTGGAGGGCAAATCAGGGGCAAAGCCGCCTTCGTCACCGACTGAAGTAGTCAGCTGCTTGGAACTTAATACCTTTTTTAAAGCCTGATATACTTCCGCTCCCATGCGCAGGGCTTCTCTGAAATTAGGCGCTCCGGTCGGAACAATCATAAATTCCTGAATGTCGACATTATTATCCGCATGTTTGCCGCCATTTAAAATGTTCATCATAGGTACGGGTATTTCTTTGGCATTTACTCCGCCGATATACTGGTAAAGCGGCATATCCAGATAGTTGGCTGCGGCGCGGGCTGCGGCCAGGGAAACGCCCAGAATGGCGTTGGCGCCCAGCTTGGATTTATTGGGGGTTCCGTCCAGGTCCAGCATAAGGCTGTCTATATCCAGCTGACCCAGAACATCCATGCCCACGATCTCCGGTGCAATGATGGAATTTACGTTGTCTACCGCCTGCAGGACCCCTTTGCCGTTATAGCGTTTTTTATCTCCGTCTCTCAATTCTACCGCTTCATGGGCCCCGGTGGAGGCACCGGACGGAACTATGGCTCTGCCCATGGTACCATCTTCCAAAATAATCTCTACCTCTACGGTAGGATTGCCGCGGGAATCGAGTACTTCCCGGGCATAGACATCAGCTATGATACTCATTTTATATCTCTCCTTTCGTAATTAAAAATTCAATACAGAAAAACCTGATTTAATATGATTAGCCCTGATTCTGATAATGACAACCATATAAACCGTAGGCCGGTCTATGCCCTACGGGTACAACTGATGTTCCCGACTATTAAGGACGCAGGGCGGTGCAATAATGTCATCCTGAGGCAAAGCCGAAGGATCTCCCCGATCCGCAAGGGAAAAGATCCTTCACTAATGTTCAGGATGACAGGCCGGTCATGAGGGAATCCCCTTAGTTATTTCACCAAAGAACGTCCGGTCATTTCGGCCGGGATAGGCAGGTTGAGCAAACTTAACAGAGTAGGGGCAATGTCCTGCAAAGAGCCATCTTCCCTCAGCGCTGCATTACGATGTTTTTCCGACACCAGTATGAACGGTACCCGGCAAGTGGTATGAGCCGTGAAAGGGCTACCGGTTTCGGGGGAGACCATCATTTCACAGTTGCCGTGATCGGCGGTTATGAGTACGATTCCGTTTTTCTCCAGTACCCGCTCCACCACCTCGTGCAAACATTGGTCAACCGTCTGGACCGCCTTAACCGCAGCCTCAAGCACTCCCGTATGTCCTACCATATCCGGGTTGGCATAGTTTAATACCACCACATCGTAATAATCCCGCTCCAGTTCCTGCAATAATTTATCGGTAACCTCTCTGGCACTCATCTCCGGGGCCAAGTTATAAGTAGCTACCGACGGTGAAGGGATGAGAACCCGGTCTTCACCCGGATTGGGTGTTTCCACCCCGCCGTTGAAGAAAAAGGTTACATGAGCATATTTTTCCGTTTCCGCGATGCGCAGTTGTTTAAGCCCTCTCTGGGCAAGCACTTCACCCAGGGTGTGGTTCAAATCCTGCGGCACGAAGGCCACCGGAGCCTTGATGCTCGCATCATATTGGGTCATACAGACATAGTAGACTTCCGGTCTTTGCCGGCGGTCAAAACCGTCCAGGTCTTTATCCACGAAGGCCCGGGTTATCTGGCGCGCCCGGTCCGCCCGGAAGTTAAAAAATATTACCGCATCTCCGTCTTTGACCAATCCCAGCGGCTCTGATTTTTCATCAACCAGCACCACCGGTTCCACAAATTCATCGGTTATGCGGTTTTCATAGCTGTTTTCCAAGGCGGCCTGGGCATTGGCCGCCTTTTTGCCTTCGCCCAGCACCAGAGCATTATAAGCCTTCTCAATCCGGTCCCAGTGCTTATCCCGGTCCATGCCATAATAGCGTCCTCCCAGAGTGGCTATTTCACCGCATCCGATGGCACGCATCTTTTGCTGCAGAGCCTCGATAAAGGTCAGAGCAGTTTTAGGTCCGACATCACGTCCATCCAAAAAAGCATGAAAGAAAACGGAGTCAACTTTATTACGGGCGCATAATTCCAACAGAGCATAGATATGCTCGATATGGCTGTGCACTCCCCCATCGGACAGAAGCCCCATCAAATGTACCGAGCCCTGGTGAGCCTGGGCATATTCGATGGCTTTTAAAAATTCCGGGTTGCTGAAGAAGCTCTGGTCTTCAATGGCCTTGAAGATACGGGATATTTCCTGATAAACGATTCTTCCCGATCCTATGTTCAAATGTCCGACTTCGGAATTTCCCATCAGCCCATCCGGCAAGCCGACATCCTTACCGGAGCATTTTAACAAAGTGTGGGGATAATTCTGTTCCAGTTGGCAAAAATTTTCCGGATGGGCGAGGGTAATCGAATTGTCACTGCATTCTTTCCGCTCTCCCCATCCGTCCAGTATCATTAATAATAAGGGTTCGCTCATTTTATACAAAGCCTCACTATCCGGGCCAGAGTATCGGCCTCCAGGCTGGCCCCGCCTACCAGAGCACCGTCGATATCTTCCCGGTTCATAAACCCTTCTATGTTATCCGGTTTAACACTGCCGCCATAAAGTATCCGGATGGCATCAGCCTGGTTGTGGTCATAGAGTTTGGTTATATAGTCACGAATAAAACCAATCATCTCCTGGGCATCGTCCGTGCTGGCATTTACCCCGGTGCCAATCGCCCAGACCGGCTCATAGGCTATTACCAGTTCTCCGCCCGTCAGGGCAATATCTTTTAAGGCGCCGTCCAGCTGCATTTTCACGACCTCGCGGGCCCGGTTGTTTTTGCGTTCCTGCAGGGTCTCGCCTACGCATAATATAGGCTTAAGCCCGCCCTGCAGAGCCGCTTTCAGTTTGCGGTTTACCATAACATCGGTTTCACCCATCAGCTGCCGGCGTTCCGAATGCCCTATGATAACGTAGCGGCAGCCCACGTCGGTAAGCATGGCCGGGGATATCTCGCCGGTAAAAGCCCCTTTTTCCTCCCAGAAAATATCCTGTGCCCCCAGGTTTACCCTGGTGGGGGATAGCTTTTCCCGCAGGGGAAAGAGCGAGGTAAAAGGCGGACAAATAACCATCTCCACCTCTTGGACATCCTGCACCAGGGGCAGGAAGCCATCCGCAAAGCGGGTGGACTCCGCTACGGTATTATTCATTTTCCAATTGGCTGCGATTAAAGGTGTGCGCAAAAAATCACCCTCTTACTTTTCACAAGATTCTACGCCGGGAAGTACCTTTCCCTCCATAAATTCCAGGGTAGCACCGCCGCCGGTAGATATATGAGTAATGTCCTTTTCCAGCCCCAAAGCAACCGGAATAGCGGCTGTATCTCCTCCGCCTATGACGCTTACCGCTTTGGAAGCTGCTATCGCCCGGGCAATTTCTTCTGTCCCGCGGGCAAACTGAGCATATTCGTAAACTCCCGCCGGGCCGTTCCAGACAATAGTATGGGCCTGCATAATCTGCTCCTTAAAGGCTTTGATGGTTTCCGGCCCGATATCCAGTATCATCTGATCGGCTGGCACCTTGTCTACCGTAACCTGGCTGCTCGCTGCGTCGGCTGCTATGGCTGGTGCAACCACCGCGTCAGTTGGCAGCATGATGCGACATTTGTTACCGGAACGCTCCAGTAAGCTTTTGGCCTCATTCAGCAGGTCACCTTCACAGATGGATTTGCCGATATTATAGCCCTGGGCTTTAATAAAAGTGTTGGCCATCCCGCCGCCGATCAGGATAACGTCCATTTTTTCCATCAGGTTCTTAATAAGCTTTACTTTATCCGCCACTTTGGAACCGCCCAGTATTGCCACCCGCGGGCTTTCCGGATGCTCCAGCGCTTTTCTGAGCATGGAAACCTCGGTCTCCAGCAAGAAGCCGGCATAGGCGGGAATAAAGTCCGCCACCCCGGTCGTGGAGGAATGTGCCCGGTGGGCGGAGCCAAATGCATCGTTGACAAAAACGTCGCCCAGAGCCGCCAGTTTCCTGGAGAATTCGGGATCGTTTTTTTCTTCTTCGGCATGGAACCGTACATTTTCCAGCATCAATACTTCGCCTGGCCGTAAGGCATCAACTGCAGCCTGTGCTTCCGCGCCAATACAATCGGGAGCCATCTGCACCGGCCGGTTCAAAAGGGTACCCAGATGAGCCGCCACCGTTTTTAAGCTGTACTCAGGATTAGGCTTGCCTTTGGGTCTGCCCAGATGACTCATCAGTATCAAACGGCCTTCATTTTTTATTACATATTCGATCGTGGGCAGGGCAGCTTTCATTTTATTATCGTCTATGATATTGCCTTCCTTATCCATCGGTACATTGAAGTCAACTCTCATTAAGACCCGTTTGTTTTTCAGCTGAATATCTCTTATACTTCTCAAGTTCATTCACCTCCGGTTGGAATTCAACACTGATCGACACTGATTTAATTATGAAAGACACAGATTTTTATTAATCATAATCTCAAATTCATTTTCACCATGCCAACGGGATATAACCATTTATGAATAAGATGGTATGTTCTAATATTATCCTGGCGGAGGATTTCAATTATCGTCCTGCGTCCTTAATAGTCGTAAGGGAACATCAGTTGTACCCGTAGGGCATAGACCAGCCTACGCTTTAATATAATTGGAAAAATCAGTGTTAATCATATTGAATCTGTGTCCTTCTGTGTTTAATTTTCTTACTAATTAAGACTATAACCCCTTAGAGGCAATGTATTCGACCAAGTCAACCACCCGGGTGGAATAAGCCCATTCGTTGTCATACCAGGCAATAACCTTGGCCATCTTGTCACCCATGGTCATGGTAAGCAGCCCATCAAGTACCGCCGAATTGCTTTCACCGTTATAATCTTTGGAAACCAGTGGCTCTTCGGTATATTTTAAGATGCCTTTCAGATTGCTCTCTGAGGCAGCTTTGAAAGCAGCGTTGATTTCACTGGCGGTAGCACCCTTTTTCAATTCTACGGTCAGGTCAACCAGGGAGACATTCGGAGTAGGTACCCGAACTGCCAATCCATCCAGTTTGCCTTTAAGCTCCGGTATAACTTCCCCTACCGCGCTAGCCGCACCGGTAGTAGTAGGTATAATGGACAGTGCGGCCGCCCTGGCCCGGCGCAAATCGTTGTGGTCGAGGTCCAGCACCCGCTGATCATTGGTATAAGAATGGATGGTATTCATCAAGCCTTTTTCAATGCCAAATTCGTCCAGTAATACTTTGGCCACCGGAGCCAGACAATTGGTAGTGCAGGAGGCATTGGACAGTATCTGATGAGCAGGAGTGTATTTATCATGATTAACACCCATTACCGCGGTCAAATCCACGTTTTTGCCCGGAGCAGTGATAACGACTTTGGAAGCCCCGGCAGTCAGATGTTTGGCCGCTTTATCCCGGCTGCGGAATTTGCCGGTTCCCTCTATTACTACTTGGACCCCCAGGTCCTTCCAGGGGAGTTTTTCCGGTTCTTTTTCAGACAGATACTTAAATCTTTTCCCGTTTACTACTATCTCATCACCTTCTACAGCCACATCGCCCTGATATTGGCCATGTATGGAATCATACCTGAAAAGATGGGCACCTGTTTTGGGATCACCCAGGTCATTAACTGCTACTATCTCCACATCGTCTCTTTGTAACGCTACCCGCGCTACCAGGCGTCCAATACGCCCAAAGCCATTAATTGCGATCTTCACCGACATTTATGATCATCCTTTCCACAGATTATTTTTTTAGCCGCACCCTCGTCAGTAATAAGGACATCGCGCCTTCGGTTCCGTAAAACGGACTCTATCGCCATGGCCTTATTGCTGCCCCCGGCAACAGCCACAACGGTATCTATACTTGCTATATCATCACCCTCCAGACCTATGCCCGGAGTCTCATATACTATATTGCCCAGATTGTCAAAATAATATCTCAAAGCTTCCCCCACGGCCTGACCTTCATTTAAAATTTGAATTTGTTCAGCCGTAAGTCCGCGCCGGTTAGCCATTTCAATCGCAGGTCCGATACCGTGTATCAGCAGGTTGCTGGATTTTATGAGGTTTACCACCTCACGAATATGATTATCTCTTTTTAAAGCCTCCGCCGTACTCTGTTCCAGACTGTCGGGGATATGCAGGAGCCGGTACTGGGCTCCGATAGCCTGGGCAATACGCGCGGCGATGGTGCTGGCCTGTTGTTCCATTTTTTCACCCAGCCCGCCGCGGGCCGGTACTACCATAACATCAGGTACATTTCGTCCTTTTATAGCATCTGCCATTTCCGCCAGAGTAGTGCCACCGGTGACGGCTACTACGCAGCCGGGATACAGGGCATTTAAAAGGAAACGGGCAGCAGCCCGGCCCAGGTCTTTTTTAGCCAGAGCATCCCCGTAAGAATCACCGGGAACAATGATTACCTCTTTCAGATCGAATCTTTCTTTCAGCCTGTCGGCCAGGGTGTTGATTTTGAAGAGATAAGGGATAACCTCGTCTATCTCGTTGAGTAAATCCTGACCACAGGCAGTCAGATAAAGTCCTGCCGGGGTGGTGGCTATAGCGCCCCTTTCCCGCAGAGTATCTACCTCGGTGCGGACCAGACGTTCACTGCATCCGGTATTGCGGGCTATTTGCCGGCGTCCCACCGGAGCATTATGCAGAATCTGCCTTAAGACCTGGTAACGCACTTCCATTATTTCAATGGCTTCAGGAGCAAACCGTTCCATTATGGTAAATAACTGATTCATAGTAAGACTCCTATTTTATATGTGGGACATTATTGTCCACAGGGCCAAATCTGTCCCTACTCAACCAAAATGAGACACAAATCCACCTGATTTCAGTAATATTATATCACAATACCGGAAATAAAATGCATAATGTTTTCGTCTTTCAATTCTCGTATCTTTTCCGGGCGGTGGTAGAGAGAATGCCGAGTTCCTGGCGATATTTGGCTACGGTACGCCGGGATATCCTTATACCTTTTTGTTTCAGGAGCTGGCCTATGGTCTGGTCACTTAAGGGCTGGGTGGCATCCTCGTTGTTGATTATTTCTTCAATGAGATATTTTATGCTTTTAGATGAGACCGGGGCACTGCCCGTATCAGACTGTACTCCACTGCTGAAAAAGTATTTAAATTCGAATAATCCCTGCGGAGTCTGGATATATTTGTTGGTGGTGGCACGGCTGACCGTGGACTCGTGCACTTCGATGATATCAGCCACCTGTTTGAGATTCAGCGGTTTTATATATTGTATTCCCCGGCGCAAAAAATCGGTCTGAATATCAACTATACATCGGGCTACCCGGTATAAAGTCATGCGCCGCTGTTCTATGCTTTTTATGAGCCATACCGCCGAGCCCATTTTATCTTCCAAATATTTGCGCACATCGGGGGTAAATGAACCGGGCTGCTTTAACACGCTTTGATAAGTATGATTTAAGGACAGACGCGGGAAATTGCTGTCATTGACCACAACTATGAACTCGCCCTCCAGTTCCTGGACTATGACATCGGGAATAATATATTTGATTTCGTCCTCATTGCTGTATTGGAGTCCGGGTCTGGGGTCAAGGGTTCTGATCAGATCGCATATATCCTGAACCTGATAGATGGAAGTGTCCAGTTCCTGGGCTATGCGGCTGAGCCGGCCGCGGGCAACATCATCCAGGTGTTTGCACACAATGGCCTGCGTCAGGGGGGTATCTTTGCCGTAATATTTCAGTTGCAGGAGCAGGCATTCGGCCAAATCCCGTGCTCCTACTCCGTGGGGGTGGAAGGTCTGGACTATGCCGAGTACTTCTTCGACATGTTTAAGCGGGGTATTAAAACGGGTGGCAACCTCATCGAGGTCAATAATGAGATAGCCGTTATTATCTATGTTTCCTATTAGATACTCACCGATAATAAGGTCATCGGGGTTTTTTATGATAAGCTGAAGTTGGAATTCAAGATGTTCATAAAGACTGGGTTTACGAGTAATCATGTTTTCAAAGGAAGTTTCCTCTTTTTGTTCGCGCTGGTTATATTCTATATCACGATCATTAAAATACTCCAACCATTCTTCCAGGCCTTCGTTACGATCAGCATCAGCATCAGCCTCAACGGTTTCTTCTGCCTCCTTTTCTTCCAGAAAAGGATTTTCTTCCAGTTCCTGTTGAATATGCTCATTCAATTCCAGAGTTGACATTTGCAAAATAGCGATAGCCTGTCGCAACTCAGGAGTCATCACTAATTTTTGCTGTTGAGCCAGAAATACGTCATGCGTAAGTTTCATAGAGGATCCCCCACTTCATGTAAATCCTTAACAAGGCCTATTAGACAAGGCTGGAATGCAGCGTTAACGATATGATAAAAGGAAGCTTTATATATCTATGCTTCTATTAATTATTATTCGGCAATCAACTTAATATGTCCTGCCTCATTCTATGTCTTGAATCAGTTCTTCGACTATTTTCTCTAGCTTTCTCATCCGGTATGCAACACCGGATTTGCTCAAAGGCGGATTCATCATAGTTCCCAGTTCTTTTAATGTACAGTCCGGGTAATCGATGCGCAACATGGCCAGGGATTTTAGCCGGGGCGGAATCTGTTCAACCCCGCCGGTGTTAATTAATTTTTTGATTAATTCCACTTGGCGCAAGGATGCATCTACGGTTTTTACCAGATTGGCAGTTTCACAATTGACCTGCCGGTTAACATTGTTTCTTACTGACTTTATTATGCGTATATTTTCAAAATCTAATAAGGCCATGCTGGCTCCAACCAATCGCAAAAAATCTACAATTTTTTCACTTCCTTTAATATATACCACCAAATTGTTTTTGCGCTCACTGGTACGGGCCTTAATTTTCATACGGGCCAGTAACTTTTCCATATCTTCTGCCATTTGGCTGTCACTAGTCATTATTTCAAGATGGTAGTCGGCGCCGGGACGGTTAATAAATCCGCCGGCTAAAAATAAGCCGCGCAAGTAGGCCCGGCGGCAACAGGACCGATTCAGCAAAGCCCATTGTATCCGGCGAGGAATGTACTTTTCATCCTGGCTTAAGCCCAGTTCCTGTAACTCATTATCCACCGGGGTATTGATTATGTAAACTCTGGTTTTGTTAAAATGACGGCGGTTCTGGACTTTGATGCTTGATTGGATATGGTAAATTTCTTTATAAGTTTTAAATATCTTGCGCGCGGTTGCGGCATTTTCGGTGGATAATTGGATGCTTAAACCGTTTTCATAATTTACGCTCCCGGCCAATGCTATCATTGCGGCGAGCTCAGCTTTGCGGCAGCATTCCCGTTCAGGGGTAATGCGGGCCAGTTCATTTTTAACATCATTAGAATAACTCATGTTTACCCTCTCTCAAGTATGGGGTCGGGCGGCACACTAACACGGGGACATTCCTTACTTCGGTTCGCGAAGCGAACCTGAGAGGAAGGTGTGTCCCCTGCTGAAATAGCGAGAGACAAACCTTCCTATAGGTGTAAATCGTGTGCCCCGTCAGCCGCGAAATGAGCCGCTGGTGTCTCCGCTGCCGGAGCATGGAGCAAACGGGCTATACCTCACCGCCGCCGGCCCTACAACTATACCTTTAAAGAAAGATTATGCCGGGTTGGGGTATTAAGAACGCTTGCACCCAGGACTTACATTGATGTATGTACCTCGCATTTTTTGGTAGTTCTCCTCCAGGATATTTAGGAAAAATTCAGTGTCATTCATAATATTCAGCGTATTCAGCGTCTAATTTAACCCCCTAGTCCCTGTGCCTTGTTTTCATCAGCGGCCAGCGTATCCAGGATGACCCGCGCCAGTTTGCCGGAATCATGCCAGGCTACATCGGTGTCCGACACCAGATCATGACAAAGCAGCCTGACCCCCATACGGGCAATTTCATCGGTAGCTTCATTAACCGGTATGGCCTGTTCCTCACGGTAACGCAACAGGCGCTCATCATCCACCACACCTGTGTTGACGATAGCATAATCAAACAATTGACAGCCAACGTGTTCCATTATAACACGCAAATGGTCGGCAGCTGAAAAATCATCGGTTTCGCCCAGCTCAGTCATTATATTGCTTACATAAAAAGTCGTTGCAGGTGATTTTAAAATCGCTTCCGCCACCCCGGTAACCAGCAAATTAGGTATCAAACTGGTGTACAGGCTGCCCGGTCCGATTACTATGGCATCAGCCTCCATTATGGCATCCAGAGTAGCCGGGACCGGCATACAGTCGCGGGGATTAAGGAAGAGCTGCCTGATAGCAGCGCTATAATTCCGGATAGAAGTCTCACCGCTGATAGTGGTACCGTCTTTCATGATTGCAGCCAGGGACACCTGCTCCAGGGTGGCGGGAATGACTTTGCCGCGAACAGCCAGCACCCGGCTGACTTCTTTAATAGCCGATACAAAATCACCGGTAATCTCAGTCAGGGCCACCAGCAATAAATTGCCCAGATTATGGCCCTCCAAACCACTGCCTTGCATAAAGCGATGCTGAAAGACTTTATCCATAAGTGTTTCGGTTTCCGCCAGAGCTACCAGACAGTTGCGAATGTCGCCAGGGGGCAGAACTCCCAGTTCAGCCCTTAAGCGTCCGGAACTGCCACCGTCATCGGTAACCGTAACTACCGCGGTAAGATGTGACGTGTATTTTTTAAGCCCTTTGAGCAGTACTGCCAGGCCGGTTCCACCGCCTATCACCACTATCCTGGGCTCTTGATGGAGAATATTCATCTAAGCCTCCGTCTTGTATTTAGATATATCTCTATGTTTAACCAGTACATAATATCCCATATTGCGAAGCTGTTTTCCAATATAGTCCGCCAGCACCACTGAACGATGCTGTCCCCCGGTACATCCTACCGATAAGGAAAGATTGGTTTTTCCTTCACTTATATAGTGTGGTATCAGGAACTTCAATAAATTAAGGAAACGGCGCGAGAATGCCTGGGTTACCGGGGAGTCGAGCACGTAATCCACCACCGCCTGGTCCTCACCGGTCATATTGCGCATAACCGGATCATAGAAAGGGTTGGGCAAAAAACGCACATCCATGACTATATCCGCATCCAAAGGAATACCCAGCTTATAGCCAAATGACACTACGTTTACGGTAAATCCGGTGTCCCGATCGGTTTCGTACATGTTAATAAGTTTTTCCTTCAGCTCACGGTTAGATAGATCCGAAGTATCTATGACTATATTAGCCTGGCCTCTTAATTCCTGCAGCATGGTGCGCTCTTCCTGAATCGCATCCAGGAGACGGCTGCTGCTGGTCAAAGGGTGTCGCCGCCGGGACTCCTTAAAACGCCGCACCAGCACTTCGTCTGAAGCTTCCAAAAAAAGAATCTCATAAGGCATTTCCCGTTCCTTCAATTCTTCCAGGGCCCGGGACAAATCATGGAAATAATCCCCCCCTCTCACATCAATGACCAGAGCTACTTTGTCGATTTTACCCTGTGACTGCAGGCCCAGTTCGATGAATTTGGTCAAAAGGGTGGGGGGTAAATTATCCACACAGTAATACTGCAAGTCCTCCAGACAGTTGATAACCTGACTTTTCCCGGCGCCTGACATGCCCGTAATTATGAGTACCTGCAAGCCTTCTTCTTTTTGCACCATTCTACATATCCACCACCTTTTCCCAGGTTAATTACCCGGTCCGGTTCAATACCAATTCTGCTGACAATCTCGATTCCGTAATCAAGCTGGCCTACAGTATCTTCAAAATGAGCATCGCTGTTTATGATAAAATTTACTCCTGTTGTCTCTGCTTTCATTATATCAGAAACCGGAGGATGTTCATGACCGCAATTAATTTCAAAAAATACATCGTTTTTGATACAAGCCCGTGCTACTTCTTCCACATCAACTGTAAAAAAAAGTCCCGGATGGGACAAAATATCAATCTGGGGATTATGATTGAGCGCCTCCACCATGGCTTTCGTATTGGCATCTATAGCTTTCCGGCGCTGGCCTGGACCCAGGTGGCGCAGGGAATTGCGGGCATACAGTTCAAAACCCTCCTTGACCGAAGTAGGGAGGGTATAGGGATGCAGTCCTACTATTAGAATGTCGAGTTCATTGATGACGTAAGCGGGCAGATCCAGGGTTCCCTGACGGTCACGGATGTTGGCTTCCGCCCCCACCAACAGTTTGACCTCACTACCGGCAGCATTGATCTCATCCGCCTCCTGCTTTAATCCGAGATAGACCTCGGGGTTTTTCACCCCAATAACAGCCGCCAGCGGGCCATGGTCAGTCACCGCCACCTCTTTCAGGCCCCGGTGCGAGGCTGCCCGTAAAATCTGCTCCACCGTCTGCCGCCCGTCACTATTGCGGCAGTGGGTATGATAATCGCCATAAACTTCCAACCAGACACCTCCGAATGGGAATCTTAATTTTAACACTGAAGGACACTGATTTAATATGATTTACACTGATTTTACTTATTGTTCAAACATTAATTAACCTGCAGCTCTAAAGTGTAGATAATGTAATTAGTGAATATGATTAAGCAGTAACTTTGCGAATGTCATTGCTATGAATAACGTTTTTTTGTCATCCTGAACGTAGTGAAGGATCTTTCCATCTCGGAGACTGCAAGATCCTTCACTATGTTCAGGATGACATACTATTCGTTTATCGTGGTGCGGACATCGCGTGATAATTCTGAGGCAAAGCCGAAGGATCTTAAGATTCTTCGCTAAGGCTCAGAATAACAAATGAGGTTTTTAGAATTATGCAAAACTCTCATATTACTTGTTTGCAA
>ENA-UOOI01000349-UOOI01000349.1-fermentation-metagenome-genome-assembly--contig:-NODE-349-length-60385-cov-5.374374_pt1 | contig 60385 bp, 53 predicted proteins | sample MGYA00245779_ERZ724027 | MGnify/ENA primary metagenome ERZ724027 (study PRJEB28704, sample SAMN03018318) | fermentation metagenome | biome: anthropogenic terrestrial biome; feature: soil; material...
CTACGGTCTTCAGATACGAAAGAAATACCATTTTTTTGTGCTTCTAAGGTGTTATTTAGCGGAAGGGATTTTCCTTCGAAAATAATCTCTCCGCCTGAAGGGAACAAACCCATGATTCCATTTGGAATTCCTAACTTCCCTTGTCCGGCAAGTCCGCCTATACCGAGAATTTCACCTTGATGTATCTTTAGTGATACATCCTTCACTGTTTCTCCCGGCATATCGACCCAAAGATTTTTAACCTCCATAATGATTTCTTTGTTTTCTATTTTATCAACTTTACTAGTCTTTATATTTTCAGAATCTACATCTCTGCCTACCATCCACTTGGCTACTTGCCCTATGTCAACACCTTCCGCCGGTGTTTCTACTACTACTTGCCCATCTCGTAGAACTACTATCTTATCTGAGACCTCTGTAATCTCGCGTAGTCTATGAGATATAAATATAATTGACACTCCCATATCAGCTAATCTTCTCATAGATTTTAGTAAAATATCTGCCTCAGTCTCTGTTAGAACCGCTGTGGGCTCATCCAATATGATAAGCTTAACCTTCTCACGATTTATCTCTCGGGCAATTTCTATAAATTGTTTATGTCCTACCGGCATTTCTGATACTAAACTTTGAGAATCCAATTGTACTCCCAATTTATCTATTGCACTCCGGGCACTTTCATGGATACTAGGTAAATCAATTGTATCTAATCTTTTACCTAATACTTTTGAAATTACGCTTTGTTGAGTTTTTTCCATATTTAAAAGTATATTTTCTGCTACAGTAAAGCCCGGTATAAGTGAAAATTCCTGATGAACCATACCGATTCCTGCATTCAATGCATCCACCGGATCTTTAAAATTTACCTTTTTGCCGTCAAAATAGATTTCTCCTTCGTAACCACCTGTTTCAACAATTACATTCATGCCAAATAGGATATTCATAAGAGTGGACTTACCAGCTCCATTTTCACCAACTAAACCAACTATTTTTCCTTTATCTACCGTAAAATTTATGTCTTTTAAAACGCGGTTGCCATCATATTCTTTCCCGACATTTTTTATTTCTAGTAATGCCTCTGTCTCGGACATAGATTCACCTCCAAATGTCTATTCATATATATGGAACGGTCTCTATACGGGACCGTTCCATAAAGTATCTATATCTTACTTAATATCTTACTTAAGATTTCTATATTTTTCAGGAACCTCTACACTAGTATTCCCTAGATAACCTTCACCAAATACATAAGTATCTTGGTATACCATAACATGATTTTTTATTTCATTGCCGCTTACCTGATCTAGATATAAAGAACCATTCCATTCAGCACCCGGTGTGAATTCACTAAATGCCTTTAATACATCCTCAAGATTATCTTTTTCCATGGTGCCTTCAACTACATTTTTACCATATTCAGCTAAAGCTTGAGTAGCAGTATATCCATAGGAATAAGCCCAAGTTCCCATTCTGTGAGCTCCACCTTTTTCTACTACAGTTTCTTCTACTTTCTTTAGAATTGCTTCCCAATCTCCTGCTTCTTCTTTTAATTCAATACCAAATGCGCCAGGGTAACCCATAATTGGTGATGGTAAATCCGGTTCAACAAATATTGCTCCCAATTCAGCAACTTTCTTTAACAGAGGTTCTGTTTGAGCATCATTTGTAGCAAAGAATGCTGTATCCTTACCATATTTTTCAACCCATGCCGGCATTTTTTCCAAGATAAATTGTTGTGCTCCAGGAATACCCACATCGCTCATTGGATCCGGAGCTGTTTCTTGAACAAATGTAAGTCCTAAGTCTTTACAAGCTTCTTCAATAATGTTTCTTCTCAATGACAATAATTCAATACTCATATGTCTTGGGAATGAAATATGAACAAAAGTCTTAGCACCCATCTTCTTAGCAGCCAATACCATTAAATATCCACGATTAATATTATCCGGATCTACTACTAGATCTGCAGCTTCTTCGATCATAGCCGTATCTTCTTGTGAAGAGTTAGCTAAAAGTATAATATCAGGTCTTCTTTCTCTGATTTCATGGAAAGCCGCTGAAGTTCCAGGAACTGCTTGATTTACAACAATTACCTTCATATCAGGGTCATCAGCCAATCCTACAATTTGTGCTATAGTTGTTTCTGCTTCCTGCATAAAATTATCCGGATAAGTAACATGTTTGATCATGCCACCTTGATCTGCGTCTCCATATTTTTCTATCATTGCCTCTGCACCACGCAATTCATCTTCGCCTTGTGATACAGTACCGGTAACAATACCTATATGCATTTTACCTTCGCCGTCCGCTCCGTCAGTTGCCGGTGCTTCGACATCTCCATTAGTCTGGGGAGCTTCGCCTTGAGTACATGCTACAAGACTTATTACCATCATTATACTTAGTACAATTAATAATGATTTCTTAAACATAATTTTCCTCCTTTTTACACAGCTCTACTTTTAATTTCTTAATACTTTAGAAATTTTAAAAATCATATGAGCAACTAACAAATGATTTGAAATTTCAGAAAGTATTATATTTATTTTTATCTACTATACCCTTATACTGCATTAATGTCAATAGCTTTTAACTTCTAATCTATGACAAATTTTACGTAATTTGCTCATATTTTGTTGATTTTCTAATTGGGAACGTTTATTGAATGAAAATAATTGTGTATCGCCTTAGCTCCCAAATGCCTAATTATTTAGCTTTATAGCAAATTTAAAAAGAATAGTTACAAAAAAGTTACAATTTAATATTGAATTTTAAATTGTACTTAACCAAACCATAACTTGGCCTTTCCCTTTTAGAATTTGATGAAAGTAAAATTTTGTGTTATACTAAAAAATGTGTTTAAGCTAATAGTTGAATAAATGAATTGCATGCTTAATTCTTTTTAAGAAACGGGGGAACCAATCAATGGGGTTAATCCAATGAGGAGGGGTGCCCTTTACCCTAACCCGGCAGCTAACCTCGTAGGCATTTAAAGGGGGTCATATTGTACTGATTTCAGGACTATGGAACTCCATAGTCTTTTTTATGTTTTTTTGAGGAAGATAAATATGACAAAATTTAAATGTATGTTATATGCTTTTCATTGGTAAAATAAATGAAAAGAAGGTGGTTATATGAAAAAAATTATTAGTTTTGTTTTAATAATCATAATTTTAACTTCTTCTATAGGTTATTCTGAAGGAGCGACGAAGGAGATAAAATTTGCTGATGCCGGATGGGACAGCAACAAATTCCATAATGCTGTTGCCGGCTTAATAATTGAACAAGTATATGGTTATCAATGGAGTGAAGTCCCGGGTTCAACTACAGTATTGCACGAAGGACTATTAAAGGGTGAAATAGATGTCCATATGGAAGTGTGGACCAGCAATATAGCCTCATATGAAAATGATGTAAAAGAAGACAAGTTTAAAGATTTGGGCTTAAATTTTGGTGACAATTATCAAGGATTTTACGTTCCAAGGTATGTTATTGACAAATATGCTCCTGATTTAAAGTATGTCTGGGATTTGAAAAAATATCCCGATATTTTCCCGGATGATGAGTATCCTGATAAAGGAAGAGTATATGGAGCTATTCCCGGGTGGGAAGTAGATGAAATAATGCATAATAAATATCTATATTATGGACTTGATGAGAATTTCATCTATTTCAGACCGGGATCAGATGCTGCATTAGCTTCAGCCATCACATCAGCATATGAAAAAGAAGAGCCTGTTGTCGCTTATTATTGGGAGCCGACTTGGCTTATGGGAAAATATGATTTTGTATTATTGGAGGATGAGCCTTTTGATGAATCCACTTATAAAGAAGGAAAAACAGAGTTACCGCCTGTCCCGGTTACAGTAGGTGTAAGCAATGATTTCTATGATGAAGAACCGGAAATAGTGGAATTTTTAACAAAATATGAAACATCAAGCGCATTAACGTCTGAAGCGCTTGCTTATATGCAGGATTATGATGCTGATTATAATGACACGGCTATATGGTTTTTAAAAGAACACGACGAATTAATCGATAAATGGTTAAATCCTGATGAAGCCGAAATCATAAGATCCTACTTAAATGAAGGGACAGAATCTAAAGCTAAAGGCATACTGGATTTCCCCATACGAATACCATTAAACGTAAATAGTATAGATAATATTGTGAGGGATTTTAGCATAAAATATGATTCCTTCTTCAATAGCATCAGAGTTTTCTTGGGAAAATTGGTAAATGGAATAAATGCTGTATTAAATTTCATTCCGTGGTTTATAACCTTGATAATTGTATTTTTAGCAGGTTGGAAATTGAGTGGTAAAATTACTACAGGAATTATATACTCAGTATTATTATTCCTTATAGGTTCATTAGGGCTTTGGTCATTAATGAACGAAACATTGTCAATAGTTATTGCATCAGTAATAATTTCTTTATCTTTAGGATTTCCTTTGGGAATTCTTATATCTACTAGTGACAGAGCCAATGCAATTGTTCGTCCTATTCTTGATACAATGCAGACCATGCCTGTATTTGTATATCTAATCCCAGCTTTACTGTTCTTTGGACTGGGAAAGCCTCCGGCAGTAATAGCAACTACAATTTATGCTATTGTACCTATTATTCGGCTAACCAGTCATGGTATAAGGCAAATTGATAAAGAAGTTGTAGAAGCGTCGATTGCATTCGGATCTACCAAATGGCAATCATTAATCAAGGTACAAGTACCCCAGGCACTACCTACTATTATGACAGGAGTAAACCAAACCTTAATGATGGCTATGTCCATGGTTGTAACAACATCTATGATTGGTGCAACAGGATTGGGAATGGAAGTCTTAATAGGAGTAAACAGAGTTGAAATTGGCAGAGGATTAATTTCCGGAACTGCAATTGTTATAATAGCCGTAATTCTAGATAGAATAACGCAAGGATTTGTAAAAGGTAGCGAGGTGAAAGCTGATGAACAATAATGATACTATATTGACTGTTCAAAATCTATCGAAACTGTATGGTGCAGAAAAAAACAGAGCAATTAAATTGAAAAAAGCCAATGCAAATAAGGATGAAATTTATGATAAAACCGGAGTTACCGTAGCCCTTTGGGATATATCTCTAGAGATTAAAAAGGGTGAAATCTTTGTAATCATAGGACTCTCAGGCTCAGGTAAATCCACTTTGGTAAGATGCTTCAATATGCTAAATAAACCTACCTCCGGTCATGTATTATACGATGGAAAAGACATAGGAAATTTTAACAAACATGAATTAAACGATTATAGAAGAAATAAAATCTCCATGGTATTTCAAAACTTTGGGCTGATGTCCCACAGAGATATATTGGGAAATGTTGAGTATGGTCTGGAAGTAAAAGGCATGTCAAAAGCTGAAAGGCATGAAAAGGCTATGGAAATGATAAACATGGTAGGATTGAAAGGATTGGAAAACGAGCCTATCTCATCTCTTTCAGGGGGAATGATGCAAAGAGTCGGTATAGCGAGAGCGTTGGCGAATGATCCTGAAATTTTGCTTATGGATGAACCATTCTCTGCCTTAGACCCATTGGTAAGAAAGGATATGCAATTTGAGCTACTAAAAATCCAAAGTAAGTTGGATAAAACTATAGTTTTTATAACCCATGATATAAATGAAGCATTTAAATTGGGAGATAAGGTTGCTATTATGAAAGACGGAGAATTAATACAGATAGCAACACCCGAAGAGATGAGCGATCATCCGGAAAATAATTATGTTAAACAATTTATAGACAGTGCGGATAAGACTCAAGTTATAAGTGTGAGCAATGTAATGATTACTCCAAATAGCATAGTTAGACTAAAGGATAATCCAAGCTACGCTATCAATCAGATGAGAAGCAATGGAGTTTCAAGTGCTTATGTTGTAGCTGAAAAAATGAAACTGCAGGGCGTGGTGACAATAGATGATGCAGTTCGAGCCAATAAAGAAGGATTGACCATCGCTGATATCCTTATAAGAGATATAAATACAACCACACCTGATACTTTGCTCCATGATATATTGCCAATTGCAGCGGAAACAAAATTTCCGATTGCAGTAATAGGCGATGACGGAAGCCTTAAGGGAATAGTATCCAAAGCACATGTATTATCTTCTATGATTTAACTTAAAGGCAGCGGATATATCCGCTGTCTTAAAAAATTGGAAAAAATAAGTTACAAAATAGTTACAATTTTCTCTTCCATTTTAGATTAATTTGTTGTATTATTATTAAGTAACAACTTACAAAAAGCAAAGGAGGATGTTACTTTGACTATAAAAGTAAATACTACAAGAAGAAAAATAATCTCTATTGCCTTAGCAGGGATGTTAACCATTGGGACAAGCCCCAGTTTTGCAGCTTTAGGTGATGAAGTTCTAAAAGAAGGTATGCAAAATAATGATATAAAGGTACTTCAACAATGCCTAAAGGATTTAGGTTACTTTAAAAATGAAGATACTACTACATATTATGGAGATATAACTAAAAAAGCAGTTATGGACTTCCAACAGAATAAAGGATTGGATGTAGATGGAGTATTTGGACCTAATTCGTACAAAACTTTGATAAATGCTACATCATCACCGTCTCGAAGCGATGAAGGGAGACGCAGCAAAACAATTTCGATAATTAGCACTGCTAAGAAATACTTGAAAGTTCCTTATGTATTTGGTGGTACAAGTGCATCTGGCTTTGACTGTTCGGGATATACAAGTTTTGTTTACTCACAAAATGGCATATCACTTCCCAGAACATCACAAGATCAAGCCCAAGCAGGTACCAAGATAGAAAAGGCAAATGTACAAATAGGCGACTTATTGATTTTTAGCAATACATACAAATCGGGTCCAAGCCATGCCGGAATTTATTTAGGAAATAATCAGTTTATACATGCAAGCTCTACAGGAAAGGGCGTTATTATCTCTGAATTAGATAATTATTATAATAACCACCTTTCATATGGAAGAAGAGTCTATTAAAAAAATTTATCCGATAGCTTAAAATCACAAGCTATCGGATAAGTCAACACATTCTACTTCATTTTTTTATATCTTTCTATATTGCCTTCACTTAGAAATTCGTAAGCATCATTAATCTTTTGAAATATCTTTGTTGCATCAGGGGATTTGTTTAAATCCGGATGATTTTCCTTAGCTTTCTTTCTATAAGCTAATTTTACTTTGTAAATATCCGTATCATAATCTAAACCCAACAAATCACAACTTTCTTCGTACTTTTTCTTGAATTCATCAGTAGGATTATAATATGTCTGACCCTGCTGATAGCCTCCATAGGAGTAGCCTCCGGTGTTTTGAGTGTTTTGATATTCATGCCATTGTCTGAACTTTTCTTCCCATTGCTTTTGTTGTTCTTCCTGTCTTCGTTCTTGTTCTTTTCTCCACTTTTCCTCTTCCATTCTTCGATATTTATTGCCATATTCGTTGAATGATTTGTACTTGCCTTTCTTTCCTTCTTTTAAATATCTTGCCCTATCAAATAGATATTCAGTTACAATATATTTTGCATATTTAAGAAAAGAAACAAACTTTGTTCCAAGAAAAGGAATTATAATAAGCATGGATATTATTAAAAGTATTGCAGGATTAAATAAAAGGGATGGCCCCAGAAGGAAAAAAAATAAACAGCCCCCCGCACTTATTAGTCCTAGTATCCCCCTTCCTACGCTAACTACAAATGATACAATAAAACCTGTAACTCCAATAATTATATCCAATACAACAGATATGATTTTGCCTATACCATATAGAATGTTTCCCAGAATTTTCCTTAACATTTCCATAATTAACCTCGCCTTTTTAAAAATAGCTTGTAACAATTCACGCGTCAGAGTTAACAATTGACCCTTGAATCATCCCATTTAACTTTTTTTATAAAATTTATGATTGCATTTTGAACACGTAACTAAGATTTTGCCCTTTCCTTTTGGTACACGTAACTTTTGTTTGCAATTTGGACATTTAATATATTTATGAGTTTTTCGATCCTTGATGCGATTTTTAAGGCCTAAGTACTTCTTGTAAATAGGGCTAAAAGCCATTGAAAACTTATAATTCTCCATACTCCTTTTGGATATATCCTTTGAAAACATTCTAAAAATACTTATCACCAAAGGTATGTAGCTAAGCACAGCTATAAAGGTTATTTTAGATAACCCGCCTATTAATGACAAAATAATAGAAAGTACTAATAAAGCTAATGATAACTGATCTCCACCATATCGTCCCTGCATAAACTTCTTTAACCAATTCATAACAAATTCTCCTAACTATATTTTCTATCAAATAAAATTAATCTAACCTATTAAGAAAGATTATAACACATCAATACTTATTTACATTATAATAGACTTTGGACGTTATGACTACTAGAAATTTGCTTATTTAAAAATGGTAATGGCATATATTGCTAGCCATTACCAGATCTATTGTTTGCTTTTATATTAAATATTCATATATTAATAGGGATTAGCCAATATTCTATATTTATCTGGGCTGGATAAAAAATCTTCATACAATGGTCCATCAATAGTAAACGGTTGATCCCAAGGAATTGAATCTGCGTCGCAAATTGTTATTTTCTCTATAGGTAAATAATTATGATTCCAATCTAACCTGACGCCCCCCTTACTATCTTTAAACATTAAAACAGGTGCCCCCTTTCTTTCTTTTAAAAGGCTATAATCTCCACCGGATACATTTGATATGATATCACTAAATATAAAAGGTTCACTGCCTGTATTTATAGTTAAATGGTAGTATTCCTTTGGAACAATAAATCGATCTCCTGGTTTTACATTCACAATTATTACTTCAAATCCTTTATTACTCGGCAAAAATAAAAGAAACACACCTTTTCCATGTATTACCTCCATAAACTCCATTATACTTTTATCTGGATCTGTTTTAGCATAATGGATATGCCCATGAGCCTTTAGAAATTCTCCTCCTATTAATTTCGGCAATAATACAGTATACTCATACTTTAATCTGTAATTATCAAATAATTCTTTATGTTCAGGATAACAAACTCCATTAATCATATAGTATAAAGGTTCATCTTCAAAATCGGGATTCAAATCCCTGAATAGTGTATTCATATCAGACAACATTCTTACTGCTTCTTCCTCTATAATTAAATCTCTGTCGCAAACTAATTTGTTAACTTTATCATTATACTTTACTTTTAATATGGAATTTGGAAATGATAAGTCAATTAACATTGTATAGCCTCCTTATTTTTCATATAAATTATTTATTATAGTGCTCTAGTGATCTGTTTTGAATTAATTACCATGGCTTCATTCCGCTCCTATTAAGCCTAAAGAATAAATTTATCAATAACTTCTTTAACCCCATCGTAATTGTTGGAATTTTGGGTTATATAATCAGCATATTGGTTCGTTCTAACCCATTATCTTTACTAACACCTCTTTCCATAATATCAATGGAATATTGATTCGAAAATTGTACACGTAAAAAAACCGGATTGGAATTATTTTAAGATTACCAACCATACCTATCACTATCCCAATCTTTAATTATTAAATCTTGGTTTACAAAAACAATCTTGTTATTCTGAACATCTTTTTGTATTACTGCTCCAGGAGCTAGAGCACAATTACTTCCAATTTTAACCCCCGGATAAAAAATATTTCCTATTCCAGTCCTAGTATTATCTCCGAGAAAAGCAGCATTGCTAAATCTATTGTTATATACTTTGTTTCCCACACGATTTGGATTTTCTAAATCATCAAATCTCATAATAGCAACCTGACAACCTGCTGCAATATCAGTACCTCTTCCGACAACACCAAATATTTGGCTATGGTGAACCATAGAAACCCTATCAAATGTCACACCTGATATTTCAGCCGTAAATCCAATCTTATTGTGATTCCCAATTACGGTATTAGAGAGTATTTTACAATAATCATTTATTATAGAGTCATGACCAATAACACAATTTTCTTCAATTATTACTCCATTTTCGATAATCGTATTATCTCCTATAAAGCAATTACCTTTTATAAGGACGTTGTCTCCAATTATAGAATTATCTCCAATATACAATTTCCCATTTATCTTTGCCTTATCACTTATATGAACGTTTATACCGATTTTATTTTCCTCTAATTTACCTACTTCTTCAATGCAATATTTCTCATTTGCAAATAATATATCCCAAGGAAAGTCCATATCGACAATCGGTCTGTTTACATAAACAGCACTAATCTCCTTATGGTCTTCAATAGCATTCATTATACATTGTTCTAAAAAGAATTCAGTTGGCGGCATCCCACCTACAGGTACATTTAAGAATGTTTCGGGGCAATACCTAATATACTCACTCAAACTATTTTCTATAGCAAAGACACCACCTATTCTTGAATTTACATAATGCTCTCTAGGATGTCCATATATACTTCTTATAATTCCATCTTTTTCATTTGCACAGATATAATCGCTATATCTAAAGTTATTATTCTTTTTTTCTAACAATATGCAACTTCCCTGATTTATAAATGTTAATAATAAATTGTTTATATCCTCATCGGAAACATATACATCTCCATAATAAATTATGGCATCTTTATCACCAATACCATTATAAATATCATTCCTAATCGTATTGGGTGATGTTTTAACAATTTTTACCTTTTTATAATCTCTAAGATTATAGGTTACTTGAGTATCCAGATAATCGACTAATACAACCGTATCTTCTATCCCCGCCTTCTCTAGTTGATCGATTATTCTAATTATATTTGGTACATTCCCTATAGGAAGACATGATTTTTGCCATTTTGAGTTATATGGAAAGATTTTATCTCCCTTCCCACCGGCCAATATAATTGTTCTTAGTTTATCTTTATTTCCAATATCCATAGTATTTGTCAAATAGTTCATCATTATATTTATCAGCTCCATCAACATTTGAACTCATGAAAACAGGTGGTTTTATCCCTTCTTTAACCAATTTATCTATTACTGCAACTATAATAGTTTGTGCTATTGCAGTCCCAACAGTATCTGATGTTGGACCAGTTGGTATATCAAATCCGTCAATATAGAAAGCTGCATCACCTTTTTCAGCACAATTATCAATTACAATATCAGCTATCTCATAAATCTTTTTTCCACTTTCATGTCTTGAAGCAACTTGAGTTGAATGTTTAAGCGATGTTAAGGCAATAACACTTGCACCCTTTTCCTTTGCATATAGGCACATTTCAACCGGAACATTATTTCTACCAGAATTGGATATAACCATGATAGTATCATTTTCATCAATTTTATATAAATCTAAAATCGCCTTTGAATAACCATCTAACCTTTCTAAATAGGTACTTTTATTGGGCATTTCATGTAGCATCAATTCAGGCGGCAATATTCCTTTTACATACGCCAATCCTCCTGCTCGAATATAAATCTCTTCTGCAATCATATGGGAATGTCCGGAACCAAATACATAAAAGCGACCATCCTTTTTACAAGATTCTGCTACAAGTTCAGCTGCTTTGTCTATATTTTCAGTTTCTTTTTTCTGTACTTCTTCAAACTTTGACATTACGAAATCTAAATATTTTTTTGTTATCAAGTTAAATCCCTCCTTAATTATTGGAAAAGTCCTCGTTCAACTTACTTAAGATTATTGATACCAGTCTCTCACCTTCACCTTTTTTCACATAACTAGAGGAAGCTTCATAGTAATTTTTCTCCCATGCTTTTTCATCTGGGAAATATAAATAATATCCATTTGTATATCCTAAAATAATATTGTTATCAGCTTCTCTTATTGGTTTGGACAGGTTTGAAAAAATTTCCCCTGGTATAGTAATAAAATTCCAATCATTAATTCTAAATATATTTATTTCTAATTCCAAATACTCACGTCTTTTCATAGTCTTGGCAATCTTAAGATCCCTAGAGGTTCCCTCAAATAATGATTCAACCAACCTCATTTCACTTGGAGGTAAATTAGCTATCTTAGCCTCTTCAACCTTTTTTATAGCATCTAGATGCCTCCTATTCGCTTCTTCTACTGAATGGATATCTCTGAATTTTAGAGAAACCCTATATCTTTTTGTTTTAAAGTAATTAATACTGCCTGAGTATATAGGATCCTTTATCGCATTTTCAATGGCTTTTCCTAATTCCTTTCCAATCCTATCTACTTCTTCAAAAGTAGTACTTTGTCTTGTAAATCTGGTGCTTATATCCCCAGCACTTCCATTTGTGAACATTATCATATCATAGGAATTACCAAAATATTTCAAAACCCCATAGGGCAAGTCACTAGAAATTAATAAATTATCATGGTGCAGAATAGTTGGATGACAAGAGAAATTATATAATAGTACCTTCTTGCCATCTTCTCTTATCAACTTCATCGCAAATACCCTGCCATCGCCCTCAGTATTTACATGCCTCTCCGACCCAATCCCTTGGACATATGAACTTCCTACTTCCATCCTTTCAAGAGGCATCATATCATCGAATGCTGCTCTTATGCATTTTTCTACCTTGTTGACATAATCTGAAACCAATTCATAATTATAAAATCCAAAGCTCTCTTCATCTAAAATACTTGTTTCATCAAAAATACCCTTTGGTCCAGAATGTGTATGGGTTGTGCAGGCAATCAAATTATCTTTTTTGATTCCTAAGTCTTTAACTCTATGAAATATTTTTTCTATAAAATGTTCATCAATTCCAATTAAATCCATTTGAACGATACAAAATAATTCTCCCTCGAAATCTATCAATAAAGTTCTAGCAAAAAGTTCATCATGTACCCCCTCGGATATCCTTTCACACTCATATCCTGAAAGTGTTGTACCAATTGGTGGTGTTATATCAACCTGAGAAAAACCCAGCTTGGCCATGTCTTATCCCCCTTTAATTATCCGGTAATTAATTGATCTAATTGATCGTCACTATTTTTTAAATTGCTTTCTTTATCTAATTTAGACATAGGGCTTTCAATACTTTCCTTCCCTACATTAAGCAAATGTTCTAAAAGGAGGGGTAATGACATTTTGCCTCGCATCATTATGGCTTCTATTAACAAAGGCACATTTACTCCTGTAATTACCTCTATATCATCTCTATGTTTTTGTAAAAGAACGCCTTGATTTGCTGGAGTTCCTCCTGGGATATCGGCTAATATCAGTATTCCTTCTCCCTCATCAACTTTTTCAATTGCAATTTCTAATTTTTTACGAAACATATCCGGTGAATCAGTTGGCTCCAACTTTGCCGATACTACGCCTGCACTTTCTCCACATAGCATTTTAGATGATTCTAAAAGTCCATCTGCCAATATGCCATGACTAATTATAATTATACCTATCACAATACCTCTCCTTTTTATGATTATTCTAGAATAAACCTACCATCGCTCCTAAAATGGATAAGATAATGATTCCAAACAAAATCTTAGTAACTGATTTACCTTTCTTAATTAGTCTATAAACCAAATAAGTAATTCCAAGTGGAATTAGGTTTGGCATTATGCCATCTAAAATCATTTGCAAAGACATTGCTTGATCACCTTTTCCAATTACAAAACCCAAAGGAACGGACACCATTGTAGCTGTCATCACACCTAATACCATTAACCCTAATATAGTAGCTGCGTCTGAAATTCTTTGCATCACTGAACCACTTGTAATTTCTCCTATAAAATTAGTTCCTAACTCATATCCTTTCACTACACCATAATAACGTGTTCCTAAGTTAAATATATTAAATAGAAGCAAAAATGCAATAGGACCAAGTATATTTCCACCTTCTGAAAGTGAGATGCCTATACCTGCACAAATAGGAAATATCGTAAACCAAAATAACGAATCTCCAACACCTGCTAACGGTCCCATCATTGCAATTTTCACTGCACTAATAGTACTTGGATCTATCGTGCCATCTGTTGCTAATTTTTCCTCCATTGGCAAAGTTATTCCTAATATAGGTGCTGCCATATAAGGCTGAGTATTGAAAAATTCAAGATTTCTTTGAACTGCCTTTTTTAATCCTTCCGGATTATTTTTATATAGTTTTTTAAGAATTGGTAAAATAGTATAACAATAACCCAAAGCTTGCATACGCTCAAAATTCCACGATAATTGAAAGATTATATTACGTCTAACAACTCTATTTAAATCCTTTTTAGTTATCTTAGCGTCCATGTTTTCCCTCCTAACTATTCATTAATTTATCTAATTCATCTACAGTATCATCAGAGGGTTTTTGATTCTTTGAAAAATAGTCAAATAACAACGCTATGCAGCAGCTTAACATTGTTACTCCTATTAAACTAAATCCTCCGAATGTAGCTAACGCAAAACCTATAAAATAAAATGGTTTTAATTTTTTAACGTCTAACATAGTAAGTAACATTCCGAATCCAACTGCCGGTAATATTCCTCCAGCTACCTCCAGTCCCCTTAAGACTGAAGATGGTATTGCTGAAATAAGATTTTCTACAACTTCTACTCCAAAATATATAGCTGGAAATACTATTATTGCAACACGAACAAATGTTATTAATGCTCCAAGATAGTGTGTTAATTCAATTTTATTGTAATTTTCTTCCTCTGCTGCCTTGTCAGCCACATGCATTAAACCTGTTGTAGCAGTCCTTGCAAATATATCCAGTGCTTGAGACGCAACAGCAACAGGAACTGCCAAGGATAGAGAAACCTCGACACTTTGATTAGCCAAAATTGAAAATGCAGTAGCAATAACACTACCTATTACAGCATCCGGTGGAACAGCAGCACCTATACCGGTCATACCCATAAATATTAATTGTAGCGAACTGCCTATTATAATGCCAGTTTTTACGTCTCCCAGTAATGCACCTACAATCGTAGCTGCTACAAGCGGCCTGCTAAATCCAAAATGACCGTTCATATATTCTAGTGCTAATAGCCAAGCAACTATAGTTAGCAAAATAGCATTTAACAACATAAATTTACCCTCCTTTTATAGAATATCTTTTAAATAAACCTTTGTATCAGTTTGTAACTGTCTATGTTCAACTTCTACGCCATGGCTAATAATACTCCTGATAGCTTCCGCCTCTCTTTCAGTAACTGAAACAGATTTTGTCAATTGTCTTCTTCCTTCTTTAAAACGCATCCCTCCTATATTCACAGAATTAATTTTGATACCACTTTCAATCAACTTAAGCGGGGCAAATGGATTATTAAATATTAGCATTATTCTATACTTATCTAAGATTCCTGCTTTATATTTTTCTGTGAATTTATCAACTGGCAGAACATATAATTTGATATTTGATGGAGCTGCCATTTTTAAAACAGATATTTGAATTTCGTCAGTTGCAAGTTTATCATCTACTACAACTATTACTTGAATATCATTAGATCTAACCCAGTTCGTAGTTACTTGTCCGTGAACTAGTCTATCATCTATTCTTGCTACAACAATTGCCACTTTTCACACCTCCTTTCACGTAAAGTATTATATCCCGCTTGTTAATTGAACAGATTCTTATAAATAAAACTTGCTTCTATTTTCAACAAATCTAGTATTAAACCTTTCTGCTATAAGATGTGGATATGTAATAGCAGAACCTATGGTGACTGTATCAGCTCCCATTTCCATGACCTTATCCAGATGAGATAACTCCCAAATTCTTCCTTCAGCATTTACATAACAATCTGTTTTCGTTTTCAATTCTTTAACTATCTCATAATCTGGACCGTCATATATGTGCAAATTTTCATGTGTATATCCTGACAAAGTAGAAGATAGTATATCAAAACCAATTTCTGCACAAATCAATCCATCTTCTATGGTCGCTATATCTGCCATTAATAAAATATTCGGATAACTTTTTTTTAATTTGACCACTATTTCTTTTAATTCATCATAAGTTCTTCCGGCTATTAACCTACCATCTAACGCTGCTATATCACACCCTGCATCTATTATTTCAACAGCATCCTCATACGTTGGAGTGATTATTATATTGTTCCTAGAATCATATTTACCGTCAACGGACTTTTTATTGATTCCGACTATGGGTAAATCAAGTTTTGATTTTATATATTTAATATTTTCTGGCCACGATATCCTTAAACCAACAGCACCTCCCATTTGAGCGCATAATGCAAATTTAAAAATATCCTCTGGACCATAAAATGGATTCCCATCGAAAGCTTGACAAGAAACAATAAGTCCATTTCTCAAATTATTCATCATTGAATTCATGACCAACCCCCAGATTATTCAATTTAATTTCGTTAGCATTATTTATTGCAAATAATATGCCAACAACGTGTCGGTAATGTGTCGAATATCTAAATTAAAAGAACTTTCGCATAAAAGTACGAAAGTTCTTATTTCCAATATTTAATTTGTAAATAAAATCTCATATAAAAATGAAATCTCTGTATCTGGCACATTTATCCTAAAGTTATTATTGATTACACGGATATTTTTATCTATTGCACTATATTCCATTGAATCTTTTATAAAATGCTCACTGTAGGTATTTAAAACCTCTTCATTTGAAATTATTCTTTCTATCATGCATGCAGTATGAATAATAAATCTTAAAGTAACAGGATTATCAAATTTAATATTCAATGTTCTTTCAATCTGCTCTAAAAATCTTGTACATATTTCTATAGTCTTAGCAGGGTTCAAAAATGTTAGATAATCAATCAATAAATCCATTGACAATGATTGAATAATACTATTTTTAGATATGCTATCTTCTATAGTGGTCATTTCATTTTCCTTCAACATTTCATTGATTAAATCTATGCCCCTACCGCTTAGTAAGTCCTCTAATGGAATAAACGGTATATAGCTGATGTGTGGGTCAAATGTACCTACTATACAAATTACATTTTCAAGATTTTTATTTTCCTTTAAGTTACTAAATTCAATTGCATCTATTGCTAATTCCTTTTTAATATTTTTATGGATAATATCTTCCAACATTTCCTTAATTTTAACTGCAGTACCAATTCCAGTTAGGCATGATGCAATTATTCTTTTTTTACCATTTTCAATCAAAGGGTAGTGTCCAACTTTTAAATAATCAGAATAATTAACTTCCCCAATAATTTTATCCATCGATGTATTTGTATAGTATACCTTCCTTGATACGTCTAGCAGCATAAGAGTATTTACCCCCGTAATTATTCCTACCTCTATCCTTTTATCATAATGAATCCAAATTTTCTCAGCTAAATCGGATAAAGACCCCATATCAACCATTAACAATAACTTATGAATATTGCCATATTTATCTATTAACTTTATTACATTCGCTAATAATTCCTTTGCCCCCATATCAATTGGCATATCTATTCCTTCTATTATGTTATCTCCCATTAATTGATTAATCAATTTTTTTGTAGAAGTTGCAACTCCTAATCCATGACTTAACAATATTATCAAAGTATTTGTGCCAATTTTCCCTCGTACATTTTTACTTGCTGTATTTAGAAACATTGTAACAAACCCTGCTTCATCTTCAGAGTATTCTATATCCATATACTCGGATATTTGTTTTATAAAATTTACAGATAACATAAATTCCTCAGGATAATTTATTTTTATATTTTCTAAATTAGGATTATTTATGGGCTTGTGAGTTTTGCTTCTTTCAATAAATGATTGAATATGTAAAGATAAACTTAGCAATATGTCCTTCCCATAATGTTCTGATAATTCCTTTTCTGCCAATAATAGAAATTCATTTGTTATATTATAAATATTTTGCGGAATTATCCTTAATAAATTTATTTCTGCTTCTTCTATATTTTCAAATTTAATAAGTAAATCCTTAAAATAATCATTCACTGTTCCTATGAGGTTATCTAAAGCATCCTTTTGTGAATGACCATTTTTTATTAAAAAGTTGTAATTGCTTTCCAGCCTGTCATAAATTGTCTTCTGTTCAAAATTAGATACTCCGATTCTCTTTTTATTTTTGATTGGAGAAATTACCAATTCATCTTCAAATTTAAGGATTTTTAAAGTTAAATCAATCTCTGCATTTGAAGCATTTATATTATATTTTACCTTTCCAAGAAATGAACGATTGTCAATTACTATACTGCCTGTATCTTTCTGTATAGATTTTATAAAGCCTCTAGCACAGATAAATTGGATCTCTCCCCTTAATTCTCCAATATTGCCTTCAAATTTAGTTTGTAAAAGAGTTCTTAGTACATCCCTTTTTAATACAATTTTCTTTCCGATCCTTTCAGCCTCGTCAGAGAAAAAGGTTATAATCAATTGGTATTTTTCTTCCAAGGGTCTTTCATCTAGCGAAGGAATTCTTATTATAATTGGTATCCTTCTTAAAAATGTTTTTAGGAAGGTATATTCAGGATCCTTTGTTGTTGCACCAATAATACGTACTTTTGCCTTTCTATCTCCTTTTGTTTCTCCCATCTTTCTATAGATGCCTTTGTCCATGAGATAAAAAAGTATTTCTTGACCTTCTTCAGGCAATCGATGAATTTCGTCTAAAAATAATATCCCATTATTTGCCTTTTCAACTAGCCCCTCTTTATCATCATCTGCTCCAGTAAATGCTCCTTTAACATGTCCAAATAAATGGCTAACCAATAATTGCGGATTGTCTGCATATTCAGCACAATTAAACGAAACAAAAGGTTTATCATTGTCTATTATATTTCTAAATTTTGCGTATTCGTACATTAATTCAGCAAAATATGTCTTGCCAACTCCACTAGGTCCTGTAATTAAAGTATCTAATCCCCCTGGATATAATATTGAAGCTTTTGCTTGTTCAATTTGTGGGAACAGACTGGAATTATATCCTATTAATGAAGTAAATACGTTATCCTTTGATGTTAATTCATTGTCAACGATATCGTTAATTGAATCATTTAAATTAATAATATCGTTAATATTGGATACTTCTAACCCTTGATTAGTATAATTCAAATCTATATTAAGTATCCGTTCAATAGACTCCCTAGCTATAAATCTAACAGGTTTACCTTTGATTTTTATTAAATATCCTTCGTTATATAATTTATTTAACTCTGCACTTGCTGTGTTCCTCTTAATGCCCAATTTACACCCAATTTCTTCGGCAGAAAACCCAATTATGATATTGTTTTTAATATCATTCATTGTATATTGACTACTTAAATTTTCAACTATTGAATAAATATTTAATTTGGTAGACAAAATAATCACCTCAAGCACTTCAGCTTAATAGAACTTTCTTTTAAACTCTCTTACCAGATATTAAGTTATATTATCGCCATTATTAATAAGATTATAATATGAATTTTCGTCAATAGTCAAATTACATTTTTTATAAAAGGTGGTAATGCCTTGCAGATTACATAGAGAACTTTTTACATAGGCTATATAAAATATTTGAGTTGCTTTTCTTATGCTATAATGTTAATGTTGGGTATAATTATTATTAGTATAATTTTAGGAGGTTAATTCATGAAAAAAATCAGATGGGGTGTATTAGGATATGCCAGAATTGCAAGACTTTCAGGTATCCCTGCTATAATGATGGCACCAAATTCAGAATTCTACGCTATTGCATCCAGGAATGAAGAAAAACTGGAGCAATGTAAAAAGGAATTTGGTGTGGTAAAAACCTATACGAGCTATGATGAGCTTTTAGATGACCCTAATGTAGATTGTGTATATATTCCATTGCCAAATTCACTTCATAAGGACTGGGTAATTAAAGCAGCAAATAAAGGAAAACACGTTTTGTGTGAAAAGCCTATAGCTCTTAATGCAGAAGAAAGTACGGAAATGGTCAAAACTTGCAAAAAAAATAATGTGAATCTTATGGAAGGATTTATGTACAGGTTTACTGATAAAAGTAAGAAGGTTAAAGAGGTACTTGATAGTGGAGTCATTGGAGATATTAAATATATAAACTCCACATTTAGATTCTTTTTGGATCGAGAAAATACCATCAAAATGAAACCCGAATTGGGTGGCGGATCTATCTATGATGTTGGATGTTATCCCCTCAACTTTGTAGGCATGGTAACAGATAAGGAGCCAATTTCTGTCTCAGCAGAATATATTTATCAAGACGGTGTAGACGTAATGTTCACAGGAGTGTTAAAATATGATAATGGAATTATAGCAACCATAAACTCCGGATTCAATGCTTTTAATAGAATGTACTCCGAAATAATAGGAACAAAAGGCTTAATTGAAATTCCGGATACTTTTTTAGACGATGCTGGTTTTATTACAATTATTACAAATGAAGGTAGAAAAGATATACCTGTTGAGAAGTGCGAACGTTATGCATTAGAAGTAGAAGAATTCGCAGATGCTATACTTAATAATAAAAAACCTAAACTTGATGCAGAAGAATCTATAAGAAACATGAGAATAATGGATAGATTATTAAACTTACGAAAAGAATAAGGTGTAATGATGACAAAGAGAGTAATATTGGGTATGAGTGGAGGCGTCGACTCATCGGTTTGTGCACTATTGCTTAAAGAAAAAGGATATGATGTAATCTCCCTCTTTATGAAAAATTGGGATGAGAAAGATGAAGACGGAATATGCACTGCAACTGAAGACGCAAGCGATGCACGAAGGGTGGCAAATCAACTTGGAATCCCCTTTTATACCGTAAACTTCGAAAAAGAATATTGGGACACAGTATTTACCTATTTTTTAGATGAATATAAGAAAGGCAGGACACCCAATCCGGATGTAATGTGCAACCAAGAGATTAAATTCAACGCTTTTTTAGACTATGCGTTAAAGCTTGATGCGGACTATATTGCAATGGGGCATTATGCCCAAGTTGAAAAAAGAGATGGAAAATATTATCTATTAAGAGGAGAAGATAATAACAAAGATCAAAGCTATTTCCTTGCTAGGATTGGGCAAAGGGCTTTGTCGAAGACCATCTTTCCTGTTGGACATCTGGATAAAAAAAGTGTGCGTGAATTGGCCGAAATGCATAATTTATATACTGCTAAAAAGAAAGATTCCACCGGTATTTGTTTTATCGGAGAAAGAAATTTTGATGAATTTTTAGACAGATATCTTCTCACAAAAGAAGGAGATATAATTGATGTAGATGGAAATAAAATCGGAAAGCATACCGGGCTTATACATTATACTTTAGGACAAAGAAAAGGCATAGGAATAGGAGGTATAGGTACCGGTGAGCCATGGTTTGTTGTAGGCAAAGACTTGAAAAAAAACATACTTTATGTAGCTCAAGGAGAAAACCACCCTGCATTATTTGCCAAATCATTAGTAGGGGAATCGCCTTCTTGGATATTGGAAGAAGCTCCCGAATTTCCGTTAAAATGTACTGCAAAATTCAGGTATAGGCAAGCAGATATACCTGTTACTGTAAATATGCTGGATGATGGAAATCTTCATATAGCATTTGACAATCCCGTCAAAGCTGTGACTCCGGGACAACAAGCTGTCTTATATCAAGATGAAGTATGTCTGGGTGGATCTATCATAAAATCCATAGAGCCTATGGAGAAAAAATATTTATATTTGAATAAGTAAAAATTCATTTGACTATTTGATTATAAACACAATAATAGTGGGGTTCATCCCCACTATTTTATCTATTCTTATTTAAAAATTCTCTTAAGGCTTCTACAGCTTCAATCTTAGTTGCCCATGATGTTACAAAACGTACTGCAGTGTTATTTTCGTCTACTTTATCTGTAAATTCATATATAAATTCCTTTCCCATCTTTTCTAACAGCACATCCGGAAATATTGCAAATACCTGATTGGTACATGGCTCGGCGTAAAACTTATATCCAGCTTCATCAATGATAGACGCTAATCTTTCAGCCATCTCATTTGCATGTCTTGCTAACTCAAAATACAAATCATCTAGGAATAATGCTTCAAATTGAATTCCTAAGATAAATCCTTTAGCCGCCATAGCTCCTCTTTGTTTTGTCAGATAGCGAAAATCTTCTTTTAAATCCTCTCTAATGATTACTAATGCTTCTCCCAACAATGCACCATTTTTTGTTCCGCCAATATAAAATACATCTACTAGATTTGCAATATCTTTTATATCTAAATCGTTAGTCTTACAAGTCAAAGCCGAACCCAACCTTGCCCCATCTAAAAATAATAATAATCCATTCTCTTTACACTTGTCATTAATAGCACTTAATTCGTGCTTTGAATATACGGTGCCCAGTTCAGTTGAATTCGATATATATACCATCTTTGGCTGTACCATATGTTCATCAGTATGACGGTCTAGTGCTCTCTGTATAATTTCCGGTGTGAGTTTTCCATCCTTACAATGCATTGCTACTACCTTATGCCCTGTGGCTTCTATTGCTCCGGTCTCATGAACATTGATATGTCCTGTATCAGCTGCTATCACACACTGATGCGGGCGTAAAAAAGATGAGATAACCAGCATATTGGTTTGTGTACCGCCCGGTATAAAATGAATATCCACATTATCTTTTCCAATCAATTTTTTAATATATTTTCTTGCCCTATCACTATGAATATCTTCCCCATAGCCTATATTTGCCTCAAGATTGTATTTATTAAGTAATTCCAATATTCTGGGATGTGCCCCTTCACTATAATCATTTCTAAAGCTGTACATATACCTTACCTCCGTTTGTTTATATTATTGTTTATATAAATTGTGAATTGTGCATTGTGCATTGTGCATTGTTATTTGTTATTTGTTGAATGTTGGTATGACTAATTTTGCTTCAAACAAATCCCCATTTATTGATAACAATAGCTCTCCATTCATTAATTCCATCAAATTTCTCGCTATATACAATCCCAGGCCGCTGCCTTCAGTATGTCTAGACCTTTCACCCCTTACAAATTGTTCCATTAACTCATCAGGTTCAATATTCAATTTCTCTTTAGAAACATTTTTCAAACTAAATATTACAAAATCTCCTTCTCGCCTTGCAGCTCCATAAACCCTAGTTTTTTCTTGTGTATATTTATATGCATTTCCTAAGATGTTTTCAAGCACCCTGCCCAGATGATCCCCATCAGCTAAAACATAGATATCCTCTTGTGGGTCAAATACAAATGTGATTTCCTTTTCATTAAATAATGAATCAAAGTCTCCATAGATCTGTGAGATCAACTCATTCAATTCCAACTTTTTAAGATTTATATTTACATTCCCGGTTTCCGTCTTGGATGCATCTACTAAATCCGTTATCAATACCTTTAGTCTTTTAGAGTTTCTATCTAAAACTGTTATATAGTCCAATGCAGTGCTATCCTTTATATCCAAATTCTTCAATAAATCCGTATAATTTATAATGGAAGTTAATGGAGTTTTGAGATCATGAGAAATATTTGTAATAAGTTCCGTTTTTAACCTTTCCGATTTCAATTGACTTTCAATGGTTTCAGAGATATTTTGGTCTATATTGTTCAACATATTTACGGCTTCCAGAGTAAAACCAAAAGAACCTATATATGAAATATCAGTCTTTTGCAATTTGGCAATATTATCTATGCTGTACATTATCTTATTTATCTGTTCAGCATAGTTTAGCAATGTAATGGATATTAGAAGGGTAAAGATGAACAAGCATAGGTATAAAATGTCAACTTCACTTAAAAACATCAGAAAAAAATATAATATTAATATTATAGAAAACAGAAAAGGTAAAATAATGCCTTTATATACTTTAAAATCACTTTTATGGTATTTAAATATATTGTAGAGTAATAGGGACTTAAAAAACTTTTTTTTGATGATTTTATTTAAAATAATAATAAATACAATTATTACTCCAATTATAATTATTACCTCTGTTGATATAAAAAATTTTACCAATCTTGTAATTTTACTTAGGTTATCCCCAAATAATATCCTAAAAAAAGGCAGAAATATTCCGCCTATAATATAGACCACTGCCCTTAGAATTACAGCTCCTACAGTAAAAAACAATATGAAATACAAACACAATGGCTCAAGATACATATTATTTAGGATATATTTTATCTTGGATTTTCTACTAATATTTCTATTCATTTAGTCACCTACAATTTTGTACCCCATACCATAAACAGATTTTATATAATCAGGTTCTCTGGGGTTTATCTCCAGCTTGCTGCGAAGGTTGCTGATATGTACCGATATAATCTTCTTGACATTATAGGCAGGTTGATCCCATACATATTCATATATTTCATTTGAAGAAAATACCCTGTCTCTATTTTTAATCAATAGCTTTAGTATACCATATTCATTAGGTGTTAGACTGACTATATTATCATCAAGTCTAACCTCTTTTGTCCTGTCATTTAGTGTAATTCTTCCTACTTCAAACACATCCTCTTCTTTTTGCATGCTGCCAAGGCTTGTATATCTTCTCAAATTTGACTTTACCCTAGCTAAAAGCTCAATGGCATTGAAAGGCTTTGTAATATAATCATCTGCGCCAACATTAAGCCCCAATACTTTGTCCGTATATTCACTCTTAGCACTGAGAATAATTATGGGTATATTCTTCTCTGCTCTAATCTTAGAAATTGCTGATATTCCATCGAGCTTTGGCATCATCAAATCTATGATTATTAAGTGAATATCATTGTTTTCAATAGCTTCCAAGGCATCCATGCCATCATATGCACATATCGCATTGTATCCTTCACTTTTAAGATAGATTTCAATTGCATCAACTATATCTTTCTCGTCATCACAAACTAAAATATTGTAAATCAAATCATCACCCACCTAATGTAATTATAAAACCATCAATATTGTTTCCAGATATATTATATCTTAAATCATCTTCAATATAAATTGATTGAATTTCCTCAATTGATTTCACAAACAATATTTGATAATCTTTATACTTTAAGGAGTTATCAATAGAATCATATTTTCTTATAAATTGGTGATATTCCTCTAAGGCAAATCCCTTTTCCCCTATTATAGCACTATGTGGAAATCCGATAAAGCGAAAATGCCATGGTTCTTGTGAAATCCTGGTTATGTTTTCTTTATCTTTCTTATACCTTTCTATAAAACCATTTTGTGCTGCTACTTCTCTAAATTCATTAAATACCCCGTAATAAGGAAATTCAGGGCAAATAAAATCTATGTCCTTTTTATTTTCACCTAAATCAATAGCCAAGCCACTTTGATGTTCACTTTCATCAGGTCTTGCCACAAATTTTTCTGTAAATTCCAGTCCATTTTCCTTAATGGATGAATCATATAGATCTGACTGTTCTTTTCTGGTTCTAAACCCGCTTACAGGGACTATTTTTTCTTCAGAGTTAATTGTATTTAATACTTCTTTTAGGACTTTGACTACCTTTTTATTCAATAAATGTTCATTATAATTATCATCAAATTCTATTAGATCCCTTATTATTTCAGCTTCATCAATTCTAATGAGATGCTTCTTATTGATTAATATCAAGTCCCCTTTGTAGATGTCTTTTCTTCTCAATATGACTTCTTTCATTGTTTTCTCTCCAATCCCAGCTCAATTACTTTGTCTAACATATCTTTGTATTTCATTCCGGAATGTAATAGCATATTTGGAAATCTGCTTCCTGTAGTAAAACCCGGCATAGTATTTACTTCATTAAATATTATGTTGTTATTCTTGTCTAAGAACATATCCACCCTCGCTAAACCGGTACATCCCAAAGCTCCGTATATACCTATAGCTGTTTGTTTGATTTTTTCTGTTAGAGTTCTATCAATTCTAGCCGGAAGATGAATTTTAGAATGGATTAAAGTATATTTTTCTTTAAAATCAAAAAGCCATCCTGAAAAATCAATTTCATCTACTGTCCCAACTATTAGATCATCATTCCCAATAATTGCACACCCTACCTCAAATCCATCAATATTTTCTTCCAAGACAATTTTATTATCATATTTAAAAGCTTCTTCAATTCCCGTAAACAACTCATTTCCATTTGATGCCTTAGTAATTCCTATTGATGATCCCTCATTAGCAGGTTTTACATAAATCGGGAAATCCATATTCACTAAAAATGCATTTATTTTTTCTGTATCGACTTCGCTGTTGATAACTAAGCTTTTGGGAACTTTAAAACCTGCATTATCCACAATTTTGTGTGCATAGTCTTTGTCCATGCAAATTGAACTTGAAATTACATTGCAGCCCACATAGGGAATTCCGGCTATTTCAAATATTCCTTGAATATTCCCATCCTCACCATTCTTGCCATGAAGCACCGGAAATATAATATCGATTTTTCTGCGAATAAATATATCATTTTTTATTTCAATTATTTCACTATCCATCCTATTAGGTGATATTAAAATCTGATTGCAATTATCTTCTAAATACCAACTGTCATCCTCTATTCTTTCTATTTCACCATAATACCTAAGCCATTGCCCCTTACGGGTTATTCCAATCTTTATAACATCATATTTTTCATTGTCCAGATTTGCTAAAACTGAACAAGCAGATTTTAAAGACACTTCATACTCTGATGATGCTCCTCCAAATATTACTCCTACTCTTATTTTTGACATTTTAATTTCCCCCTATAATGATTCCCAATTCAGACTCTACATCATATTGAATTTCATATTTATTTTTAAGGATTAGTTCTTTTCTAAGCAAATTGTCGCTGGAATTGTACCAAAGCTTATATACCTCGTTATATCTATAGATTTTACCGTTTTCTCTTGTATATTTTAGATTTTCACTTTTAACTCTATAGTATATATCTTGTTTAGCGTCACTGAGGATACCTCCATAAATGTATTCTTCATCAAAATCGATTAAGATTTGAAATCTATCCTTTGTATCATTTTTAACCTTCAAATCTTTCCAACCTTCCGCAATTGTAGCATCTACACCTTCCGGTATATCTCCGCCCGGAGGTGGCAATGTCTCTGCTGAATGGGGATGTCTTTCTACAATAGTTAAAGGTGTATGCAAAAATATCCAGAATAAGAGGTTGCTTATTTGACAAAGTCCTCCGCCTTTCACATTTATAACTTTATCATTTTCTACTGCTAATCCGTCCTTATAGCTTCCGTATTTTTCCGCCTTCCTTGCAAGCATCCAAAACGAGAAAGTTTCACCAGGTTCTATGACAATTTTGTTGATGGTGTTTGCAACCAGTTTGAGATTATCCACCTTGTTTATTTGATATTTAATATCAAATCCGCTTTTAGGATTAATCATCTTTGACTTGGTAGAAAAAATTTTATATTCAAATGTGTCATCAGATATTCTTTTAGAATACCTATTTGAATCCAATTTCATTCCCATATAGAAAAATATCTTTCGTTGCAGCTTTCTTATAGGAATAAGAAATGGGAAAATCTGTGTTATTCTTTTCTTTTTCATAAGCCCTCCATAAATTATTTAATCTTATGATTTAACTTTATAATATAAAATCAATCATTCATGGCTTGAAAAATCAAAGAATTGTCAAAGAAAAAATGAAAAAAAATGTCATTGATAAAGCTTTTAACTTTATCAATGACATTACACTAATTTTATTCCTCCCATATTATTTGAGAATTTTCCAACACCTTATCCCAATTATTCCCATTCCTAAATATTTTACTAGAATCAAATTCTCCATAATAAACAGCATCCACAGTATCTTTATTTCCTAATTGAAAAATGAAGTTTTGTTCCACACGTTCTTTTTTATCATTAACCAACTTTCCTGAAGGAGAATCAGCAATAGTTACAGTATAATAAAGTAATATAATATTTTTTTCTTCCCCATCAATGTTCACTTTCATAGGATTAGTAGCATTTACAGAATAATATCCCTTTCCATAATAATGAGATACAAGCATATTATCTTGTTCTTCAATTTTAATTAGGGATTCCGAATAGGGTATAATCCTATCAAAATAAAAAACAAAGCTGAAAGCACCAAATAAAATTAACCCTGTAATCAATATTGATAATCCTGAAATAATTAATTTTTTATTTCTCCAGCTCTTTTTGAAATTCTTAATTATGGGAGCTTCCTTTTCAGCCGGAATATAGACCTTATGCTTCATTAGTTCAGCCTCTTTACTACATTCTTCACAATTTCTTAAATGCTCCTCTACCATTTGTTTTGTATCATCACTTACTACGTCATCAACATAAAGAGGCAAAATATCTCTAATGATATTGCAATTAATTTCTTTCATCATTCATCCCCTCCATATATTCCATTATTTGTTTCTTTGCTCTATGATAGGTTACTCTTGCCCATCCGGAACTTTTCCCAAATATCATGCCTATTTTCTCAAACGGCAATTCTCCAAATACTCTTAGGAAAAAAATCTCTTTATAAGGTTCTGACATAGTATGAATAAATTTATGGATGATTAAGGCATCTTCTTCATTCATAAGATTTTCTGATATGGTGACACCTACATCGGCTATGTCCCCTATTGAATCAAAATCTACTTGTTTTTTGTTGTTTTTATAAGATGAGTAATAGGTATTTTTCGCAATTGTAAACAGCCAAGCACGAATATCCTTAGATCCATCGAAGGTATCAATAGACTTTATGGCTTTAAAAAATGCCTCCTGAGTTATTTCTTCAGCCATGCTCTCATTTTGCGATATGGATTTTATATATAAAAATACTTCTTTGAAGTACAGATTGTATATTTCCTCGAAGTCCATGCCTTTCACCCACCTTCACCTATATAACTTATGAAAATCAAAAACGTTACAAATTATTTTTATTTTATTATATAACATACCACCCGGACTAAATATTTTTCGGGTGGTATGTTACTTTTAAAAATATCATTGTATTATTTCGATAAAAAATTTGAGGTAATTGCTAATACTATAATTTCAAATATCAAGGAACTATTGGATATTCTGATTAAAGTATTTTTCCTCTAGATCCTCAAAATGGTTAAATATATGAACCAAATCCTTGCCAAAATTCTTCAATGTATATAGAGTATTGTTATCATTAGATTCTTTCTCTATAACATTTTTTTCAATTAGAATATTTAATTTCCTATTCAATTCCGTATGACTTATATATGGAATACTTTTTAGAATTTCACTATAACGATGATTTCCCAAATCTATTGATTTCAATATTTCTGATACCCATCTCAATTTTATCAAATCATGTACTATTTGAAATCCATTGGATATCATATTTTCCAAATCCATCACTCCTACTAACAAATTTGTGCCTTTTTGTAACATACATTATATCATATAATTTATATATAGTTTAGTGAATGAGAAAAAATATTTAAAAACTTGAGGAGGTTTATTTATGAAACATTTAGATTTATTACAAAAATATTTAGCAAATTTGGCGGTTTTGAACGTTAAACTGCATAATATCCACTGGAATGCAGCAGGATTACAATTTATGGAAGTTCACAAATTTACCGAAGAGGCTTACGACAATCTGTTTGAAGCTTATGACGAAGTTGCAGAATTGTTAAAGATGAAAAATGAAATGCCTCTATCAACAATGAAAGAATATCTGGAAAATGCAAGCATTGAAGAAATAAATGCAAAAGATTTTTCTATTAAAGAATCTTGGGAATTAGTAATGAGCGATTTTGAATTGATGCGTAAGTTAGCTACTGAAATCAGAAATGCTGCTGACGAAGCAGGTGATTTTGAAACTGTTATGTTGTTTGAAGATTATGTGGCAGATTTCAGCAAGAATCTATGGTTTGCTAGGTCTATTCTAAAGTAAATAAGTATAATGAATTTTTGGGTCGTTGATGAAATGAACATGCCCCTGTCTACTTGGCAGGGGCATGTTCACTATTCCCAGTGACCTTTTTTATAAATTTCTTATTTGCTTATACTTACTGCCCATTCAAAGCCTGAATCTATTCCATATTCTTCTGAAAAATTACCCATATTTACTGCAAAAGCAGCATTAAGCTCGGAATCCATATAAATTATATCTTCGCCTTCTTCAACATCCCCAAAGGTATTGACATATGGTATTTTCTTTTCATATACTACCTGACCTTCATGAGTGATTTTCACTGTTAATTTATCCCCCACCTTAGCTCCATATTCTTCAAACAGTTCTCTTGGAATACTGGTCCATAGGTTTCCATAAGGCTGATCAATAACTGTAATTATCCCATGCATTGCATTATCTTTAATTTCCGGTCTTTGATAATTTATAGTCACTACTTGTTTTGGTAATTTCTTCCCCACCTCTTCAAAGGTTATTGTACCGGATGCCAGTCTAGCTCCTGTATATGCATATACATCTCTGCCATGGAAAGTATAGGACTTTTCAGAATCCTTTAGCCTATTTACCGCTTCATCAATTTCTCTGACTTCTTCAATACCATACTTCTCGGCAACTAAAGTAAGAGTCCCATTGTCCGGTGTTACAAAATACTGTCCTGTTTTTGTTTTTAATACTACAGATTTTCTATCTGTACCAACCCCAGGGTCTATAATTGATACAAAAACTGTGCCTTCCGGCCAATATTCTGCTACTCCGCCTAAACAATATGCTGCTTCCCAAATATTAAACGGTTCAATTTCATGAGTTAAATCATACATTTTTAGATCCGGATTTACTCCAAATGCAACTCCCTTCATTGATGCAACAGCATTATTTTTTACTCCAAAATCCGATTGAAAGACCAATGCAGATGTTTTAACATTTAATCGAGTATCCTTTACCAAAGATTCTGGTTCTGCAAAACTCTTATTTAATACCGGAGCAATTGTAAATGATAGAACCAATAAAAACACTACAATTAATTTACGTAAATCTTTTTTACCTTTCATTTCAAAACCTCCTATATATATTTTTTTATTGATTACTTTTAAGACGCAATTTAATTATATCAAATTTGGTAGAGTTATACATCTAGGATCCATAAAAACTTGTATTATATTGAATTTTATAATCCCGCTGTTTAATTTCACATATAATCCCTTTTACTTGCTTTTGATAAAGGATCACAGCACATATTTAAAATCATTTGACGTACACATACTAATCATGTTATCATAGCATAAATTCAATTTCATAATAATTCTCATCTTAAAAGGTGAGGCAGAAAAGCAGATGTAAAGGAGTGAAGTAAAGTGAGAACTATTTTGAAGAATGGAAAGATTTATGTAGAAAAGAATAATTTTCAAGAAGCTTTATTGATTGAAGATAGCATAATAAAACAAATAGGAAAAAATGAGGATATAAAAGCTCTCAATTCAGACAAAATAATTGATTTACAAGGTAAAACAGTTTTACCCGGAATTAATGACAGTCATTTACACTTATTGGGAGTTGGTGCAGCAATGTCTAGCTGCAATCTTACATCTGCAAAATCAATTGACGACATTATTCAATTAGGTGAAAAATTTATTGAAGATAACAAGGGTTTAAAAGTTTTATTTGGTCGCGGTTGGAATCAGGACTATTTTATCACCGGTGATAAACGTCTAATAAATAAATATGACTTGGATAAAATTTCTACTGACATTCCAATTGTCTTTGATAGAATTTGCGGCCATGTTTCCGTTGGAAATTCCAAAGCCCTTGAGATGCTAAATATAAATGAAAATTCAAGATTTGACGGTGGTGTTATAGAGCTAGGTGATGATGGAAAGCCAAACGGAATTTTTAGTGAAAATGCCATTGGTCTTATACAATCCATAATTCCGGAAAAAAACGACAAAGATATCGAAGAGGAATTCTTAAAGGCTGCTAATTATGCATTAAGTGTAGGTATAACCTCCGTTCAGCCAAATGATGTTAAAGGAAGTAATTACAATCAAATTTTCAATATAATCAATAATATATATAAGAATAAAAAAACCAAATTAAGATATAGATATCAATTCAACTTTCAAGATATAAATGATTTTAAAGAATATTTAAAATCAGAGTATAATACCGAAAACTATGATGAAAAATTCTTATCTAAGGGTGCATTAAAGCTATTTAAAGATGGATCCCTTGGAGCTAGGACTGCTCTAATGTTAAATGATTATAAGGATGCTAAAGGAATCAAAGGTATAGAAGCATTAAGTGATAAGAATTTACAAGATCTATGTGATTTAGCTACGGCTAATGGATTTACAGTAGTTACTCACGCTATTGGTGATGGAGCAGTTGAAAGTGTTATAAGAGCATATGAAAAAACTATGAATGGATGTAAAAACCCTTTACGTCATGGAATAGTACATTGTCAAATAACCAGCAGAGAACAGCTTGAGAGGATTGCGGATTTAAATATTTGTGTTATGTATCAGCCAATATTCTTGGATTATGATACAAAAATAGTAAAATCAAGGGTTGGAGAAAAATTAACCAGTACATCATATGCTTTTAATAGCCTTAGAGAACTGGGAGCTCCTATAAGTTTTGGTACAGATTCTCCGGTAGAAGACTGCAATCCCTTCCCCAATATTTATTGTGCAGTAACTAGAATGGACTTGGATGGAAACCCAGCAAATGGTTTCTACCCAAAAGAAAAAATGAGTGTAGAAGATGCAATCGATGCTTACACATATGGCGGTGCCTACAATGAATTTAAGGAAAACTTTAAAGGTAGATTAAAACCGGGATATGTAGCTGATCTAATAGTATTGGACAAAGATATATTTACAATTGATGAAGCGCATATAAAAGATATACAAGTAGAGATGACTATGATTGATGGAGAATTTGTATACAGAAGATAGATTATTAAGGTCACTTGGGACAGTCAGATAATCCCAGTGACCCGATTAAGTAAAGTATTCTATTTTAGCATTGGGGAATTTATCCATTATCAATGATGAAATGAATGTTTTTATTTCGCAAGATTGTTCTTTAGGATAAACGTATTTAAATCTTCCATATCTACCCCATTTTAACATGCGTTTTTCCTCATCCATATCCAATTTTGTATGGGGAAATCTTTGTAAAATCATATCTTTGGCTCTTGCAGTAAATCTATGTTGAATTAACTCAAATGTAATCTCCTCATGATTATATTTATATCCTAATCCCTCATACAATAAAGTGAACAAGTCCTTATAATCCTCTTCCCATGTGTCATAAACCATAATAGGAGCTACGATAAAACCTATAGGATAATTATGAGCTATAAGCTTTGATGCAGTCTCAATGCGTTCATTTAGTCTTGCGGTATTATGTTCAAAATTATCTATTACATTTTCTGTATTGATACTTACCCTAAACCTAGTATTTCCATTGTGTTTAAGTTGTAATAATGAATCTACATTGCTAAATTTTGTAACTACTCTTAGCTTTGCATTTTCTAATTCACCAAAGAACTCAATAGTTTTAGCTAAACTACCTGTAATATGTTCGAGCGCCAGCGGATCACCTAAGCTTGCCACTTCAAACGTGGTTATTCCCTCATCCTTGATATGCTGTTTTATAACTTGAAAAATATCCTCAAGATTTACATAAACCTTAATGGAAGGTTTTTCTCCTTGCGTCGTTTGTAAATAGCAATACTCGCAGCTGCCCGGACAATTACTTACTAGAGAAAATTGATAATCTGCAGATGGACTGCAAAAATCTAATTTTTTATTTTTCATTGTTGTTATTAAAATAGTTTTCTTAGAATTAGTATACTTTGTTATCGGTGTAATTCCGGGTATAAAGCTAGAAGTCTTATTTGATGTGGATTTAATAACTTCGATATCATTGTTTGTAAAGAAGTCATAGAGCTCTACACCCAGTGGATACTTAAGACTAGATGGTTCAAATATTACTCTTTCCGGCATAAATAATTTCATTAAACCATTCCTTTGTTTTCTTAAAAATTTATTTAACCTTAGTATATGAAAATTAGCCTTAAGTATACATGACGGTAAAAAGGCCACTGGAAACAGTCATGTCCCAATGGTCTTTTAAAATCAATCAATCTATTTGTTTGCCTTCACAGTATCTTGCCAGAAATCAACCTTATCTTTAAGGTCTATAGAAGAAGCCTTGAATACCGGATTCTTCCCTGCCCTTTTTTGTTCACTATAGTCCTTCATACATTTTATTGCAGAATCTTTTAACATGAAAATTGCAGGGATATTAATCATTGCCATGAATGCCATCAATACATCTGCCGTATCCCATGCTACACCAAATTCAAGTTTTGGTCCAAATAATACTACCAGAACTGCCACTACACGGAAAATTGTCAAAGTAGTCTTATTTGGCTTTTTACCAAGAACATAATTCAAATTAGATTCCGCATAGAAATAGTTCCCTATAAGGGTTGTAAATCCAAACAAAAATAGTGCAAATGAGAAGAAATACTGACCAAAGTTTCCAAAGTTAGCTTGCAGCGCAGCCACATTATATGGTGCACCTGCCATCTCAGGAGTTGGAACAACACCAGAAGCTAATAGCATAAACGCAGTTGCTGTACAAATAATTATCGTATCTAAATAAACTGACATCATTTGAACCAGTCCTTGCTTAGCCGGGTGTGATGTATCAGCCGCTGCTGCTGCATTTGGAGCAGATCCTATACCTGCTTCATTGGAATATAGTCCTCTTTTTAATCCTAACATGACACAGGATCCGGTAAAACCACCAAAAATAGCTTTAAAATCAAATGCTTGGGTGAATATATCTGCAAATATTCCCGGAATCATTGTTATATTTTTTATTATTACAACGATTGCAACAATGATATATGCTACTGACATAATGGGAACGAGATGTGAAGTAATTTGGCTTAATTTTTTCCCTCCGCCAAAAATACTAAGAGCTGTTAGTGCTGCTAAAATTATACCCATAATTATCGGTGTTACCTTCGGATTCCAAAAACTATAAGTACTAAATGATGAGCTTACATTATAAGCAGCCAACATATTAAATCCTACCATATAAGTAACAATCAAAATAACCGCAAAAATCATTCCTAAAGTTTTGTTTTTTAATCCATTTTCAATATAATATGCAGGTCCGCCATAGGAACCTCCATCCTTATCTCGTTTCTTATAAATTTGTGCAAGAGTACTTTCAATAAAAGCAGATGCCGCTCCCAAAATAGCGACAACCCACATCCAAAATACTGCTCCTGCCCCTCCTAAAGCTATAGCTGTGGATACCCCTACAATATTCCCTGTTCCAACTCTGGAAGCTGTAGAAACCATTAAGGCTTGAAATGAGGAAATTGATTTCTCATCTTCAGCAGGTTCTCCGATAACCTTTATGGAGTCTTTTAGAAGCCTTAATTGAACGAAATTTGTCTTAAATGAAAAGTATAATCCACCGCCAATCAAGAGTAATGGCAATAAATAAGTATAAAGAAATCCGCTTAAACTACCTATAAATTTTGCGTACAAATAAATACCTCCCTTTTTAATAACATATGATATTGTATTACTTTGATATATAGCTTACATAAACCACCTTCTTTCTCTTCATCATATGTTGTAATATTTTATTTCCCACTAAAATAGTGAAGCCCTAATTCCTTGGATAGATATTCAAGCATATGGTAGCCACCTATGCTATTGCCTTGAGAATCCAAAGCCGGTCCAAAAACACAAATACCCAGCTTGTTTTCGGCAAAAGCAAGTATTCCTCCTCCGACACCACTCTTAGCAGGCATGCCTACTCTAATTGCAAATTCTCCTGAGCCATCATACATGCCGCAAGTAAGCATTAGGGATTTAACGATTTTTAAAATGGAATTATCTATTAGTCTATCCCCCGATTTGAGATCTAATCCATCATTTGCCAATATCGCCGCATAATTTGCTAAATCATTGGAATTTACCTTAACTGAGCACATTTTGAAATAGAAATCTAATGTCTTTTCAACATCCGCTTCAAGTACTCCGCTACTATTCATCATGTAGGCTAAAGAACGATTCAGCATACCTGTCTTGCTTTCCGACATATATACGTTTTCATCTACTTCAATGGAATTTCTTCCGCAAAATAAACGTACCAATTTTAGATAATCTTCAAAGGAATATCTTTCGGAGATTAATCCAGCTACCGCAATTGCGCCTGCATTTATATAGGGGTTTGAAGGGTATTTTTTAGTTTCAAGTTTGATTATAGAATTAAAGGGATCACCTGAGGGTTCCATCCCCACCTTATTAAATACGATTTCCGGTCCAAGATTATGAAGAGCAAAGATCAAAGATATTGTCTTAGATATGCTTTGAATTGTAAATTCCTGATGCCAATCCCCTACATGATATCTCTTACCTTCTATGGTAACTATACTTGCTCCCAGCAGATTTTTATCCGCCTTTGCCAATTCCGGAATATATGTAGCAACGTTGCCATCGTCTATATACTTACTACTATGTATTAATGCATCATTTAAAATTGTCTCTATATTTGTTAATTCCATTTTATAAACATACTCCCTAATCTATTTGATTTAATTCCAACACCTATATAGTATCTCCTTTTGTAAATATCCGGTAATACTTAAAACTTATATCTATTATTTGTATAAACTATAACTAATTAATTAACAATATGATAAACTTTAATTAAGATTATATGAACATAAATTTTGGCTATGGGTGGTGCATATTTTTGGATATTAACCATTTAAAAGATTTTGTAACTGTTGCAGAATGTGGATCCATTAACAAAGCAGCTACTAAATTGTACATATCACAACCTCATTTAAGTAATATAATTAAAGACTTGGAAAATTCCATTGGCTTTGAATTATTCAATCGTACCAATAGAGGAGTTACTCTTACCTCTGCTGGAAAACATTTTTTGAAGCATGCGGAAGTAATCATAAAAGAGATAGACGCTTTAAAAGAATTTACACCTACTAATATTAAAATTTCAGACAAATTGCGAGTATCAATGACTAAGTTTACTCACACTATGGATAGCTTCAATGAAGTATGCAGTAAAAAGGATAAACTTGACGGATTCACATATCTACTTAACGAAGGAACCACAAGGGACGTAATAGAAGATGTTGCAAATGGCTATACCGATGTAGGTATAATCCATTATGACATTCATGAATCCAAAAACATCCATGCAATCCTCGAAAAAAATGGGTTGGAACATAAGACTATAGCAAAGTTTACCCCTGAAATCTGTATATCTAAGAATCATGAATTGATCCAACAAGGAGAAAAAGTAACATTAGATGCTCTTAAAAATTATGGCTTTGTACGCTACCTTGGCCAATATGAAGACTTTATATATAATATCGTAAAAAAAGGGCACCATATGGACCTTAACAACTCAAACAAAATTATCTATGTTTATGGACGTTCAACTCTATTAAATCTTATATCCATCAGCAATTTTTACACTATAGGAATTCTCGAATTCGATAAACAGCAATCCATGTTCAATGTAATATCTGTTCCTATTGAATACTGTGAAAAAAACCTCTTATTTGATGTAATAACAAAAAAAAATATCCAATTGAATGATACGACCTTAGAATTTATATATAATGTCTCTGAAAGATATCGTAAATTATCTAGCAAACAAAAGGATGATAAAATTATAGACCATTGAAAACTGTCGTAAGAACAGACTACAATGGTCTTTAAATAATTTTTTTATCAATTTCTATGAATCATCTTGGGGACTGTCAGTCCCCAATGACATTTACATCTTTTTTCTTGGTATATATCTGGTATGGAGAAGTTCATGAGCTTTTTCCCCATAAGGCTCTCCGATATATTCTTCATAAATCTTCTTAATCATAGGGTTTTCGTGAGATTTTCTAATTGCTTTACCTCTGTCCTCATTATATATACCCTGCATCCTCTTTTTAAGTATAGACATATCACCGTGATGATATGGTTGACCTCCGCCGCCTATGCATCCTCCGGGACACGCCATAATCTCAATAGCATGATAATTCGCTTCTCCCCTTTGTATCTTTTCCAGAATACTTCTTGCATTTCCAAGTCCATGACATACGGCTATATTTATCTTTTCTCCATTTATTGTGACGCTGGCTTCCTTGATTCCATCCATTCCTCTCAGAGAATGAAATTCTACATCTTCAAGAGTCTCACCTGTCATAAACTCATAAGCTGTTCTCAATGCAGCTTCTATAACTCCGCCCGTAGCCCCAAATATGACAGATGCACCTGAAGATTCTCCCAATGGATTATCAAATTCTTCATCTTGAAGATTAACAAAATCAATACCTGATTCTTTAATCATAATTGCAAGTTCTCTTGTGGTTAAAACATAATCTACTGCTTTTGTACCGCCGAGACCAAGTTCTGGTCGGGCTGCTTCATATTTTTTAGCCACACATGGCATCACGGATACAACTATTATATCTTCAGGTTTATGCCCCATTTTTTCCGCTAAATAGGTCTTAGCCAATGTCCCAAACATTTCATGTGGAGATTTACAGGTTGACGGTATATCCAACATATCTTGGAAGTTGTGTTCGATAAACTTAACCCAACCCGGACAGCAGCTTGTTAATATTGGCAGCCTTCCTCCGTGCTTTAATCTATGCATAAGCTCTGTAGCTTCCTCCATAATAGTCAAATCAGCTGCAAAATCAGTATCATATACCTTGTCAAATCCAAGTAGTTTCAATGCTGATACCATCTTACCGGTAACTTGAGTCCCCGGTTCCATTCCAAATTCCTCTCCAAGGGCAACCCTTATCGCCGGAGCGGTTTGAACCACTACTACCTTATCACTATTGATTTCTTTCCATACCTTAGATATTTTATTTACCTCAGTTAAAGCTCCCGTTGGACATACTGCAATACATTGTCCGCAAAAGGTGCAATTTGATTCATGCATAGGCAGATTAAAGGCTGTACCAATAACAGTATCAAACCCTCTCCCAATTTCAGATAATGCATGAACGGTCTGTACATTATTGCACATGGTTTCACATCGCTTGCATAAAATACACTTATTAGGATCTCTTACTATTGATAAGCTGCTGTTATCAATAGGAAAATCATTCATTTCACCTTCATATCTAACTTCTCTGATTCCCAAATCAGCTGAAAGTTTCTGAAGTTCACAATCGTGATTCTTTGCACACACAAGACAATCCTTCGGATGATTAGATAGTAAAAGTTCCAATACTGTTCTTCTGGCTTTTACAGCACGTCTTGAGTCAGTTCTTATATTCATCCCTTCTGATACAGCAGTTGAACACGCGGTCTGAAGATTTTTTTTGCCTTCAACCTCAACGACACATATGCGGCATGAAGAAGATTGATTTACAAACTTTATGTCATGAAGATCGAGATGACAAAGAGTTGGTATTTTTATATTAAGCTTCTTAGCTGCCTCAAGTATTGTTGTTCCCTCGGGAACTTCTACTTCTCTTCCATTTATCTTTAAATTAACCATTTCTTTTTCACCCCTATCCTATTTTAATTGCATTCTTAGGACATACATCATAGCATGACCCGCATTTTATACATTTATCCTGATCAATAACGTGAACTTCTTTTACCTTCCCGCTTATACAGCTAACAGGACATACCTTAACGCACCTTCTACAACCTATACAATCATCCGATATATTGTACCTAAGTAAAGCTTTACATACACCTGAAGGACATATTCTGTCCATTACATGAGCTTCATACTCATCATAAAAATATCTTATAGTAGATAATACAGGGTTAGGCGATGTTTGCCCTAAACCGCAAAGGGCTGTATCCTCAATTATCTCAGCCAACTCTTTTAATTCCTCAATTTCCCTTTCTTCAGCAGTACCATTGGTCATCCTTGTTAAGATCTCCAACATTCTTTTATTTCCAATTCTGCAAGGGGTACATTTCCCGCAGGATTCATCCACAGTAAACTCCAAAAAAAATCTTGCAATATCAACCATGCATGTATTCTCGTCCATTACTACCATTCCACCTGACCCCATAATTGAGCCTATTTTGGCAAGGGACTCAAAATCCACAGGAGTATCAATAAGTGAAGCCGGCATACAGCCTCCTGATGGACCTCCGGTTTGCACTGCTTTGAGGGCTTTTCCATCCTGTACTCCTCCGCCGATATCATATATTATCTCTCTTAAAGAGGTCCCCATAGGTACTTCAACCAAACCGGAATTAGCTACTTTTCCTACAAGTGCAAATACCTTTGTTCCCGGAGATTTTTCTGTGCCAATGCTTCTAAACCAGTCCACACCTTTATTCATAATAACAGGCACATTAGCCAAAGTCTCTACATTATTTAAAATAGTAGGTTTTTGCCATAATCCAACATGGGAAGTTCTCGGCGGTTTCTTCCTGGGCATACCTCTCTTGCCTTCAATGGATTCCATTAGCGCAGTTCCTTCTCCGCATACAAATGCGCCTGAACCCAATCTTAGCTCTATATCAAAATTAAATCCGGTCCCAAGGATATTCTCTCCCAAAAGCCCATATTCCTTAGCCTGTGCTATTGCCTTTTTCAATGACTCAACTGCCGTTGGGTATTCGGCTCTTACATAGATAAATCCTTGGTCAGAGCCGACTGCATAGCCACCGATTGCCATCCCTTCGAGTACTGCATGAGGGTCATTTTCAAGGATCGATCTATCCATAAATGCACCGGGATCCCCTTCATCTGCATTGCAAATAAAATATTTCTTATCTGATGCTTTTTTAAAAGATTCTTCCCATTTTCTGCCGGTAGGAAACCCTGCGCCTCCTCTGCCCCTAAGGTTTGAAGCTTTCATATCTTCAATTACATCCTTAGGTTCTTTTTCTCTTAATATTTTGGAGAGTGCTTTATATCCATCCATGGCTATATAATCTCTAATATCTCCCGGATCAACAATTCCGCAATTCCTTAGGGCAATTCTATATTGCTTCTTATAATAATCTCCTTTTAATAATATTTCATCACCCTTAATGACAACCTTATCCTCTTTAATGAGCCTTTCTTCCAATATAGGCCTATGTTCTTGTCTAATTTTTTCTAATTTTTCCGTTGTAATCATTTAGCAACACCACCATACTTAAGAATAATTTCTTTAACCTTGTCTTTCTTTAGTTTTGGATAGACGTCATCATTGACTAAAACTACCGGTGCCATACTGCAGTCGCCAACGCACCTGGTTGAAGTTATTGAGAATTTCATATCCTCCGTTGTATCTCCCGCTTTTATTCCAAGTTGATTTTCAAATTCTTCCAATATTTCCTGCCCTCCCTTTACATAACAGGCAGTTCCTAAACAAACACTTATAATGTTCTCTCCCTTAGGTATAAAGGAAAACTGGGAATAAAATGTTGCCACACCATAGATTTCCGAAATGGGAATATTTAATTCCACAGATATCAATTGCAATATTTCAACGGGAAGATATCCAAATATCTCTTGTGCGCCTTGGAGTACCGGTATTAATGCTCCCTTTGTGTCCTTATAAGTTTGGACTGTCTTTTTAAACTTTTCAATGTTCTCTTTATTTTTTTCTTTATCAAACTTGAATTCCATAAGCCAACCTCCTAAGTCTAAATATTAAATAAATATATGTAAAAATTATTACACCTTGAGCCAAATGAATCTTTGGTTGAAAAACTTTATAGTTCATACTTGATTTGTTATTTTATTAACTATCAATATTAAAAAAATTACATATCCAGACATAATAGTTAATAATATAACATTAATTTGCAGAAATTTCAATAGATTTTCTACAAAACAATTAGGTTAGCATTCAATGATTTAACCTCTTCCATGTTATGAGTAACTACAATAAGAATTTTCCCTTTAGCCTTTTTCTTAACCAATTCAATAATTTTAGCGTGCAGTTCTCTATCCAATCCTTTAAACGGTTCATCCATAACAATTATATCCGCATCAAAAATCAAAGCTCTTCCTATAGCCAATCTTCTTTTCATTCCACCGCTTAATAAAGAAACTTTTTTATACATAACTTCACCAAGTTCTAAAGCGTATAACAATCTTGTTAATTCCTTATCACTTATATTTCTGTCACATACAATACGTAAATTCTGTATGCAGTTAAATTCCTCACAAAGTCTATCTTCCTGAAAAACGGCCGAAATCTTTCTTTGATCTAGTCCAAGGATTTTTCCACTGTCGGGTTTTTCCAGACCTAGAATCATATTTATCAACGTTGTTTTGCCGATTCCGGATTCTCCCATAATACATGTAATTTTATTTTCTTCTATTATCCCATTAAAATTGTTGATTACCTGTTCTCCATCAAAAGACTTATTTATATTTATCAGATCTATATTCATATCATTCACCTAAATTCGATTCAATAAAAAAATAAATAATTTCTCAAAAATAAAGCTAATAGCAACAATTAAGAATGTCCAAGCGAATAACTCCGGTGTATTTAAATATATCTTAGCAGTATAAAGGGATTCCCCTATGGTTCCGGAGGGAAGCCCTATTACTTCGGCAGCGACTCCTGCCTTCCAACTTAATCCTAATGCCAAACTAGCCGCTGCTATTAAGTAAGGTTTGATACTAGGCATATAAATATATCTTATCAGCTTGCATCCTTTTATTTTAAAAACCTTTGCCATTTCAAGCATTTTTTCGTCCGTACTGTCCAGTCCCTTTAAAATGGTAGTATACATCGTAGGAAGTACCATTAGAAAAGCTATGAAAACCGAAAGGTTCTTTGAACTTATCCATACTAAAGCCAGTATTATAATCGATGCAATCGGAGTGGCTTTAATCATTAAGATAAGAGGCTCCATCAGACTTTTAAAAAAAATAAATTTATATGAAAATATCGATAAAATAATTCCCAGAATTGAACCCAGAAAAAAACCTGTGATAATTCTTATAAATGTATTTGCTATTGATATATATATATCCTTAGTATTTAAAAGATTGACCAAAGATATAAATACATCTATTGGAGAAGGTAGTAATAGCTTATTATTCATAATATTGCTAATTAGATACCAAAAAATAATCCAAAAAAGGCTTGCGTAGATTTTTTTTATTAAATCTCTCTTATTTGAAATAGAACTCCTCATCAGGTAAATTACCTCCTACGCTTTTTGGATCCGAGCCATGTAGTACCGCCAAATATCCTCCCAGCTTTTCTTCCATCTCATCTCCTGTTATAAAAACGACATTACATAAGGGTATTGCTTTTACTGCTACAGGTTCAGGAATTATGTCTAAATCTCCTACCATTTTTGCTGCTTCGTCAACATTTGAGTTTACAAACTCAACGGATTTTTTATATTCCTCCAAAAATGTAGATACCGCTTCTTGATTTTTTTCAAGAAATTCATCCGTGACAACAACTACACCGGTTACTTGAGACTCATTAGGGTTTAATTTCTGCCATTCTTCCTCCATGCTAAATGCTATTTTAATGTTATCATTTTTCATTTGAGAAGCCGTGATAAATGGCTGCGGTAACAATGCAATTACATCTTCTTCACTTGCCAAAAGCGTAGCTACTTCAGCAGCCTCAGACTTGTATTCAATATTTACGTCCTTCTCAGGGTCAATCCCGTTTGCCTCTAGGACATAATTAAGAACATGTTCCGGAGTCGTACCTTTGCCTGTTGAATATATGGTTTTTCCCTTTAAATCCTCTAAAGAGTTTAAATTACCTCCATTTTCTACGATATATAATACGCTAAGGGTATTGATTGCTGCAACAGAAATTTTACCATCCATCTTATTATATAGTACAGAGGCTAAATTTGCCGGTATTGCAGCTACATCCAACTCTCCCTTCCCAAGTTTTGCAACTATCTCGTCTGCGGTTGCAGTCATAAAGAAATCATATTTGTTTTTTGACTCACCATTTTTATTATCTTCCATTAGCTTTACAAGTCCAATAGATGTTGGTCCTTTAAGCGATGCAACTCTAATAGTAGTTTGAACATTTTCCTTTGTACTGCATCCCACCATTGATGATAGTATCATTAAAAATACTAATATATATATTCCCTTTTTCATTTTTATCTCCTCCATTAGCTATTATACACGAAATGCAAATACGTTTAAAGAAGAAAAGCCATTGGGAAACGTTCCCAATGGCTTTTTCTTTTAAATAATTTTTATTCAATTTCTATTTTTCTGCTAGTATTAGGTTTTTCTTGTTTTGGTACTTTGATGTAAAGAACACCATTATCAAGTTTAGCCTTTACTCCGTCTGATTTTGCATTTTCCAAATAAATACTACGATTCATTGAACTATGTTTAGTTTCTCTATATACATAGTTTTTCTTTTCTTCATTTACATTTTCTTCTCTTGCTACTGAGATATTTAATCTTCCCTCATCTAAGTCTATACCTATCTCTTCCTTTTTAACGCCGGGAAGTTTAGCTTCTACTACATATTCGTTATCATTTTCTTGAATATCAATTTTGAATGACCCAATACTGCTGATTCTATTGTTACGCCAGTTATCATTGAAAAAAAAGTCGTCTAGGGCATTATAAAGATCATCAAAACCTGTACTAAATACACTATTCCTTCTGTTAGACGGTACTATTCCAGCCATATTTAACAACTCCTTTTTATTATTTTAAAGATCTTGTTAGCACTCTCTCTCCTTGAGTGCTAATTATAATATACCACTTTAGGAATATTATGTCAACCACTTAAGATGGAAAAGTTAAATTTTTTTCTTCACCTTATATCTTCTTCTTTTATCAAAATTTTATTCCTATAAGCTAAAAAGTTGCAAATAGAAGGCAAGTCCTCACCTAACGGTCTAAATATCTACGCCTGATGCTCGTAATGATAATTTTACTATCTTAAATATAAACACAGTTCCTATCGTGTTTAAAAGACTGGTTGGAATAACTATCGTAATAATTAGCGATAACAAAGGAGCAGGTAATCCTGAAATAAAAGACGCAGATGTTAAAAAAGTCATTCCACTGATAAATGTACCTATGCCTCCAATTAGAGCAACAAGTATCGTATTTAGATTGATATTCAATTTGCTTAATAAATTAAGTATAATTGCTAAAATAATACTTGTTAATAGCTTATCTATGATATTGGGAATCTGTCCCAATGGAAACGTAGTTGCCATTGCAGAAAGAATACCTGCTAATAATCCGGTCAATATCGCATTTTGAAATCTATGATTTAGAATCAATGATACAATCATAAAAGCAACTAGAAAGTCAAATTTCATTCCTCCAAGTATTCCGGGTGTAATTTGATGTAATATAAAACCAATGGCTAATAGCAATGTTGTAAAAATATTGTTTTTTAATTTCATAATTATATTTCTCCTTTTTCGTTTATAATTAATAAGCTTCCAATTTTCTTTATCTAATTCAGTTCACAACATTCTACTCACCGCCTTTATAATTTGCATAAAAAAAGCCCTTCATCCTTATCAAAAGGACGAAAGACATTATTCGCGGTGCCACCTTATTTAGACTTCTCTTCGAGAGTCTCACTCATCAGATACTCTAAGCCTAAGCTTTTTTATATCCTATTTCTATAACGGGAAAACCCGGTATTGGCTAATTTGAAATTCATTTCACCAAACTTCAAGTAGATCCATTCATTAAAAATCTTATATTGGACTTCCACCTATCGCCAACTCTCTATAACCTTGAATTTTAACTACTACTTCCACTTATTGAATTTAATTTAAATTTTTCTTAATTTCTACTATTGTAATACTAATAATTTTATATGTCAACATTTTTAAAAAGAGCAAAAGGAATTTCCTTTTGCTCTTTATATTCTCAATTATATTTATTCTTTCATTATTTATTCTTTCAAATAAATGGAGTTTACCTTACGGATCTTTTCAATCCTCTCTTCAGCCATTCTCTCAGCTGCTATAAATGTTGGTACATTGTCTCTCTTGGAGATTTCTATTACTTTCTTTACTGCATCATATATAGCCGATGCCCTCTTCATAGCCCTTTCCTTATTGTAGCCTAACAACTCTTCATATACGTTTATTACTCCCCCACTATTAATTACAAAATCAGGAACATAAAGTATACCCTTTTCTCTTAATATTTCCCCATGTTTTTCTTCTGCTAGTTGATTATTGGCAGAGCCTGCCACTATTTTACATTTTAGCTGTTCAACTGTGAAATCGTTGATTACGGCTCCCATAGCACATGGTGTAAAGATATCGCATTCCACATTATATATTTCATCCGGAGACACCGCCGTAACTCCTAAATTATTTACCGCTCTTTCAATACTCTCTTTTCTAATATCAGTAACAAATAATTTCGCCCCCGCATTTACAAGGTGTTCACATACTGCATAACCTACAGACCCCAACCCTTGAACTGCTACGACTTTTCCTGTCAAATCATCGCTTCCAAAGACTTCATTGGCTGCTGCTAATATTCCCCTATATACGCCAAAAGCCGTAACAGGCGAAGGATTGCCGCTTTTCCCTTCCAACCCTACTACATAATCGGTTTCATCATTTATCAATGCCATGTCTTGAGTAGTAGTGTTCATGTCTTCTGCAGTAATATATCTACCTCCTAAACCTTCTATGTACCTACCAAACGATCTAAATAATTCTTCACTTTTTATCTTTGTTGGATCTCCTATGATTACAGCTTTACCCCCACCCAGGTTTAAACCGGCAGCTGCATTTTTGTATGTCATCCCTTTAGACAATCTTAATGCATCTACGATTGCATCTTCTTCACTCTTATAATCCCATATTCTTGTACCGCCTAAAGCCGGTCCCAATGTGGTATCGTGTATGCTGATTATGGCCTTTAATCCCGAATTACGGTCTTGACAAAATACTAGCTGTTCATAATCATATTTCTCTAAGTAATCAAATATTTCCAAAATAATCTCCCCCTCATTACTTTTTATTGTCAACTTTACTAATATTAGAACATATCCTAATCTAATTATACCCTTATCAGAAAACGTTTGCAATATGTATATAAATTATTTAATTACCGGAAAGATTAATGTAAAAAAGGCCACTTGGAACTTATCTCCAGTGGCCTAAATTTTCTATTCTACATTATACATACCTTTACTATACATATAGTTGAATACGCCTTCCCCATGTTGCTGTTCTTCCTTTTGAATATGGTTTAATGCATTCCGTATATTAGTATCTCTGAACTCAAATATAGCTGTATCATATGTGTTGGAGACATACTTCTCAGTCATAAGTACATCCTTGCAAAGCTCGATATCGCTTTGATCCACCATTCCGGTGCTTTTTGACGACTGCATACCGTATTGTTGATTCTGCCCACTCTGTTGACTGCTTTGATTTTGCCCGCTTTGCTGTCCTTGCTGCCCACTCTGCCCACCTTGCTGAGCCTGCAGATTGGGGACTTGCCCTGACATAATCTGATTTAGCGTGTTCAAATGTTGCTCCTCTTGTGATAAATATTGGTTAAATAACTGTTTTAGCTCCGGATCCTGAGCTTGCTCAGCATAATTTGTATATTTTTCAATGCACACCTCTTCGTGACTTTTTTGATCCTTTAATAATAGCTCTTCTTTTTTTGAAAGATTTGTTGCCATATTTACACCTCCTATGAATATCTTCTCAAATCATAGGAATATTATTCAAAAATCTTTTTAAAGAAATTTTAAATCCATATTTTCATCTCTTAAACACAAAAATCCTTCTTAAATATCAACGCCTAAGAATTTTTTCACTAAAATCCCTACTATAAAAGATATGCCTGCTACTGAAAGGCTTATAGTAGCCATTTCTGTAAATCTCTTCTTAAATGGCAAATCTTTTGCCACGGATATATAATAGGTGAATATCAATATTATAAGGACCACCAATATCAGCATGGTAATCAACGCATGTACATATTTATCACTTGGAAAGAGCAGATATGGAAGCACCATTACAATCACAGCAAATATATACATAATTCCCGTATATAAAGCTGACTTCTTCGCATCGGAATTGTCCTCGGAACGAGCAGATAGATATTCGGAAGATGCCATTGAAAATGTTGCTGATATTCCGGTTATCAACCCTGATAGTGCTACCAGTTTATTGTCCTGTAATGCAAAGCTTAATCCCGCCAAAGTTCCCGTCAACTCTACCAATGCATCATTAAGACCCAGTACCATGGAACCAACGTATTGTAAACGGTCTTCATCAAGCATTCCAATTAGTGACTGCTCGTGCATTTGCTCATCGTGATAGACTCTAGTAGCTTCAGGCACTTCTTCAGATAATTTCAAATATGCATTCTGGGAGCCCACCTCTCCTTTTTCCATTAATTTTATTACAAAAGTATATCCAAAGATTATGCTTAAAAAAGAATAAAAAAGCACTTTAAATCTTTGAGGTTTCAATTCTTTATTAGTATATCTTCCCCAAATCTCGCTATGCATGCCCTCTTCTTTTGCAATATTTAATAAAATTTCCTTGTCGGATTCTTTTTTAAGTCGTTTTGATAAATTAATATAAATAGCTTGTTCTGTAATTTCTTTTTGTTGAAGCTTTAAAATTGTTTGTTTTGTTTGATCTGATATTGAATTATTTACCATAATAACCTCCATTTCTTTAGCTTATTAATTATTATAATTTCCTTTTATTCTTCTAATATAGTATATTACATGGTAACCTTCATAAATATTATATACCCTATATAAATGAATATCAACGTAATCGCTATCTTGATTTTATTCTTAAAACTATCTTCTCAATGCCATGATTGTCAAATTTGATTTTTATAATTATTATAAAAATGTGCAATAAATGATTGTAATATAAATAATCTTGAATATTAATATTCTTTTATTCCTAATAGATAATTATTTATTGACAAACAATAAATACCGAAATATAATATATTTAATTAAGTATGATGCCTTTCAACATAAAAGTGCCAACCCGATAAAATCTTGAAATATAAAAGTGATATATAGAGGTGAATTTATGTATGATATTGTCATTGTAGGGTCAGGCCCTGCAGGAGCTAACCTTGCGCGATTAATAGCAAATAAATATAAAATTTTATTATTAGATAAAAGGAATCTGGAAAATGAAAATATCGAAAATATTTCAAATAAATGCTGCGGAGGATTGCTAGCACCGGATGCACAAAAAATGATTGCAAAGTTAGGTTTAGGAACGCCTAAAGATGTTTTGGTCGACCCCCAACTCTTTGCTGTAAGAACCATTGATTTGACTAATAATCTGGAAAGGCTATATCAAAAATTTTATTTTAATATGGATAGGGGAAAATTTGATAGATGGCTCATTTCATTAATTCCCGCTAATGTTGATAAAAAATTTAACTCTCTATTTAAAAGCTTTGCGGAAATACCTGGAGGATATGAAGTTAGATATATTGATAAAGGGCAAGAAATATCTGCAAAGGCAAAAGTCATAATAGGTGCTGATGGCGCCTTTTCCAAAGTAAGAAGGTCTATTAGCAATGATATAAACATGCCTGAAAGATATCTCTCAATTCAGGAATGGTTTAAATGCACAGATGATATTCCATATTATGCTGCAATTTTTGATGAAGAAATTACCGACTTTTACTCATGGATAATACCTAAAGAAAATTATCTTTTATTGGGTTCTGCCCTTAGACCTAAAGAGAATCCGAAGGAAAAATATGATATGTTGAAATCAAAATTAACCCATATGGGCTTTAGATTCGACGACAAAATAAAAACAGAAAGCGCATATATCTATAGACCCAAGAAGGTATCACAATTTTATACAGGCACAGATAAAATAGCCTTGATTGGGGAAGCTTCAGGGGCAATTAGCCCCAGCTCCGCAGAAGGAATCAGCTATGCATTAAAGAGCTCTTTATACTTAGCTCAGAGTCTGGAACAGGGAATAGACGGATTTTTAGATAGATATAAAAAGCAAGTAGGTGACATAAAATTAAACCTGCTCTTTAAAAATATAAAATCTCCCGCTATGTATAATCCTTTTCTTAGACGATTAGCAATGAAGTCAGGTCTTTTAAGCATTAAATGATTTAATACCCTCCTAAAAGCCCTTTCCTCTTAGCATAGGTAACGGATTTATTGAATACTATAATTCCTAAAATAAAATATAATAGTGAATTTCCTATCATAATTGCATATTCATTTATGGTAAAATCCTTAAGAGTTTGACCTCCCAAGATTATTTGCATAACTTTATCTGATGAAGGTCTAAAGGGCAATAGATTGTATACAAATTTGTTTTTAGGGCTTACCATTATAAAAGCTATTAAAAAATATTGGATAATATCCAGAAGTGAATTTACTTTTTTAAAAATAATAGCCAGACCGCCACAGATAAGTCCTATACCCAATATGCTCACTATGCCAATCAAAATAGGAGGTAATATGGATAATATTCTTATTTCAAGGTAATGCCCTGTAGTAAACATGATAATAAATAACAATACGATAGAAACCATTATATCAACAACTAAATCGCTAAGACCTCTTATAGTTACTATTATATAAAGACTGATGCCTGACATATTCAATTGCTCCAATGTTCCCCTACCGGCATCATTTGTTATGCCATAAGCAATACCAGAATAAGTCATCATCATTATCGCCCATAAAAAATATCCTATTATAAAGCCTTCCAAAGTGCTTCCCATATCCAGCGGAGAAACGCCAAAATCTATTCCAAAACTTTTAAGCCCTAAGAACATTGCCATAAATAATGCATAGAGAAATATAATATTTGAAATTGTATTGAATTTATATCTTATCAATTCCTTAAACGTTCTTTCGAAAGATACTTTAATTAAATAATAATACTTTTTCATTTAATCCACCTCTCCGGCTGTAAGACTCAAAAATACTCTTTCAAAATTTTGTTCCTTCTGCTTTATCTCTTTTATGAATATATCTAAATTCTTTAAATCATCTACGATCCTATAAATATCTTTTTCATTCAATATATCTGTCTCTAATTTGGATCCATTGTTAATAATATAAAATGCACGATTTAATTTCATCAAAGAACTTTTCTTTTCTTCCGATAGGCATTCAGTAAGGACAATCTCATATGTCATAGTCTTAAACATATCAAACAATTTCTCAATGCTATCCTTCGCAACTATTTTCCCATTGCTTAAAATAACTACATCCTCACATATATCTTGAACCAATTTCATATCATGAGTACTTATCAATATAGTTTTATCCAATTCATAGGATACATCGATTAAAATATTTTTGATATCCAGATGGCTTTGGACATCTAAACCAAGGGTAGGTTCATCCAACAAAATAATCTCCGTATCACATATTAAGGTCATGGCAATTGCGACCTTTTGCTGCATACCCCTTGATAGATTATTAACCACAACATCCTTTTTGTCAGTAAGATTAAATCTATCCAATAATATATTGATTTCCTTTTCTAATTCCCTGCCTCCTAACCCTCTTATCCCAGCAAAATATCTTAAATTTTCCCTTGGCGTCAACCTCCAATATAGATTACGCGTTCCTTCAAATACTGCTGCAATATTATTAAGAGATTTTTTATTATCCTCCCCTAAAACCCTTATTTTTCCGGAATCTGGAATTATCAAATTGCTGATGCATTTTATTGTAGTGGTCTTTCCCGACCCATTGGGCCCAAGTATTCCACATATTTTACCTTTTTTAACATTAAAAGATATCCCATCAACAGCCCTGACATTTTCATAATGCTTTGTTAAGTTAATCACCTGTAAAGCTTCCATTATTTCCTCCCTTGAGCCAACTTTTATACTTCTTGACTGCAACTATTATAATTGTTTATTCTACATAAATACTTAAAGTCCTTCTTTTATTTTGAAACCATTTATTAAAATGAAAAATTTCTCTTTACATATCAGAAAAAATATGTAATACTATCTTAAGGATAAAAAATCTTTAAACAGGTGCAGAGACACCGGTAAGATTTGTAATAATAGCTATAGTAATTATTTATGTAATAATGTAATTTTTACTAAAGCTTTAATTTTGCAATCTTGCTATAAGCAGGATTTTTTTTATGATTTTTTTATCCTAAATCATAAAATAGGAGGAATTTAATATGAAGACTAACAAAGTAGTAGGCTATTTGCCGGATGAAAGACCCCCATTTATAGAACTTATCTTATTCGCTCTTCAACAAATCGTAGTAATGTTTCCCGCAACCGTTCTAGTAGCATTAATAACAGGATTTCACGTATCTACAACAATATTTGCAAGTGGATTGGCAACATTGGGTTTTATCCTGATAACAGGTAAGAAACTTCCATTGTATTACGGATCTAGTTTTTCATATATAGCTGCAATAGCATCCATAATGAGTGCAGAAGCTTTTGCAGGCTACTCTCTGAATGAAAGAATTTCAGTTGCGCAATTTGGTATTGTGATGTCAGGTTTTGTCTCAATAATTGCCGGAATTATCATACAAAAAACAGGTAAAAAATTCATAGACAAAGTCCTTCCACCAACGGTAACTGGCAGTATTGCAATAATCATAGGATTATCTTTAGCAGCAAACGCAATGGGAAATGCAGCATCAATTCCTGAAAATGTTGCTGAAGCAAGTCAAAGTATTGCAACAAGCTATGCTTGGATAATCGCCATAGTAACTCTAATATCAACGATTATTTATTCGGTATATTTAAAAGGTAAGCTCAGTCAATTACCAATATTATTTGGACTGTTTACCGGATATTTCACAGCATTGATCATAGGAACAATTACCGGAATTAATTTTGTAAATTTCAGCACAATAGAATCTAGTAGCATCTTAAACCTACCGATTTTCACATTCCCAAAACCAACTTGGGCAGCAGTCGTTGCAATAATGCCAATAGCAATAGCTACAATCCCGGAATCAACCGCTCATGTATATCAGTTGGATACTTATGTAAATGACTTGGCCAAGAAAAAAGGTTCTACTAAAAGATACGATATAGAAAATAAATTGGGATTAAACCTAATTGGAGATGGTATAGCGGATATAATCTCCGGATTTATAGGCGGACCTGCCGGTACAAATTATGGTGAAAATTTGAGTACAATGGCAATTTCAAAGAACTTCTCAGTGCCTGTATTGATAGCGGCATCAATTATAACCATGATTATATCATGCTTTACACCGCTTATTAATCTAATCTATTCCATACCAAATGCGGTAATCGGCGGATTGTCCATATATCTATACGGAGTAATCGCCGCACAAGGCATCACAATCATGATGGACAAAGGTGTGGACATGTTCAGTTCAAAAAACCTTGCAGTAATCGCCGTTATACTGATAGTAGGTTTAGGAGGAACATACAATTTTGAAGGCGGAATGATTCCCATGTTTGGAACAGAACTGCCTGCATTGGCAACTGCCGCAATAGTAGGAATACTCCTCAACTTAATCCTATCCTTCGGAAATGAAGAAGTAGAAATAGTTTCAGCGCCCGTAAAGGAAGAAAATTTAAGTAATATTTAAATAGTAATTATTGAAGCAGCCTCATCACACTGAGGCTGCTTCAATAATTAAGCTGTAAATAATTTGATATCGTCTTCTACTGTGCCAATACCCGAAATTCCAAAATTTTCAACCAATACTTTTGCTACATTTGGCGATAAGAATCCAGGAAGAGTTGGTCCAAGATGAATATTCTTAACTCCAAGATACAAAAGTGATAGAAGTACAATAACAGCTTTCTGCTCATACCAAGCGATATTATACGCAATTGGCAGCTCGTTCAAATCTTGTAGTCCAAAAATTTCTTTAAGCTTCAAAGCAATCACTGCCAATGAATACGAGTCATTGCACTGCCCTGCATCCAATACTCGAGGAATACCTCCGATATCGCCAAGGGGCAGCTTGTTATATCTATATTTTGCACATCCTGCCGTAAGAATGACTGTATCCTTAGGAAGCTTCTCTGCAAATTCCGTGTAATACTCTCTGGACTTCATTCTGCCATCACAACCTGCCATTACAACAAATTTTTTAATTGCCCCGGATTTTACAGCGTCCACAATTTTATCCGAAAGAGCAAATACCTGATCATGAGCAAATCCTCCTACAATGGTGCCGGACTCAATTTCTGTTGGCGCAGGAAGTCTTTTAGCCATTTCAATAATTGGAGAAAAGTCTTTTTTGCCATCACTATCCGATTCAATATGCACACATCCCGGAAATCCTGCAGCTCCTGTAGTAAAGATACGATTCCTGATTTCGTCCTTTCTTGGAGGCACAATACAATTTGTTGTGAAAAGTATAGGCCCATTAAACGGTCCAAATTCATCGACTTGACGCCACCATGATCCACCGTAATTTCCGACGAAGTTATCATATTTCTTTCAACTTCTTCATTCTTACCGCAAACCCCTTTGACTGTACAGCCGGTATTTTTTGCGGTCTCCTGACATTGATAACAAAACATACTCATAGTGTCCTCCTTATTTATCTTTAATTTTAATTGGCAATAAACTCCGGACATATGAAATCTTTACCCCTTGTCACTTCTATATAAACAGTTATAAGAAAATTGCCCTTTGCCATTTCGTTTTGCTTGATATAAGGCATCATCCGCCTGTTTAAACATAGTTTCATATGAAACATTGTCATTAACCAGTACTACTCCAATGCTAACCGATACATTCTCTTCTTCCGAGAATTCTTTAAGCTGAAGATTTACTTCGTTGCATTTTTCTTTAACTACTTCAATGGATGACACGTTTTTTAGATATACACAAAACTCATCCCCACCGATACGTCCGATTATATCCGTTTTCCTAAAAGTTTGTTCCAAAGTCCTCCCCAAATACTCTAAAAACTTATCACCTGCTAAATGGCCATGTGTGTCGTTTATCTCCTTGAAGTCATCACAATCCATAAGTATAAATGCATCTATAACATTGCTTTCCCTACTATTTATCCTTTCAATAATATATTCCTTCGTTGTACTGGAATTGTATAGACCTGACAATCCATCAATCTGCGACCTAGTCAAAAGTTTCTCTTTCTCCGCAACTTCAGTGCTGATATCAATTAATTTGCCTATGATAGTATCGGTTTTTCCAAAGCTATTGTATATGCTTAAGCTTATTAATTTAAACACTCCCATTTCACCATTTATTAATGGAAGTCTTATTATATCGCTAATATCCAATATTTCATTGTTTGACAAAAAGTTTTTAAGTATTGCGTCCGCTTCGTAAAATACTTCGCCTTTCCCAAATAACTGAGTGCAATTTTCCGATAATATAAGTCGTTTGCTTTTCATATTATATTCATAGAGAAACTCATTAGAAATAATTGACAAAACTTCATATCTTTTGTTTTCTATGCTCAACCTTTTATTTGCCCGAATATTGGAGATAACGCTATATAATAAAATTATTATAGTTACTCCAATGATAGCTATAATCTCCTTTCCATAGGCATCCATTACCATATTTAAGGTAATCTTCCGTTCAATATTTGATGCTACATCTAAAATCAAAGTCTGCAATCGTGCCTCATCAATTAAACTCATCGCCTTATTTATGATTGAAAAGAGCATCTCATCATCATTTAAAAATCCTACACAATATTCCCTCGGTTCCATTTCCATAGGAATTGTAACAATATTTTTATAATTATTCTGTATTGAGTAATATGCGACAGAATAAGCATTTCCGTAACCATAATCGGCTTTTCCCTTTTCTACTGCATCCAAGCAATCTTCTCTTGTATTAAAGTAAATTGTGTTTTCTTCTTTAATTCTATTGGGGAGATCACTACCTCCTATAGCTGCATATATTTTATCATCGAGGGAATCTGGGTCCACCGATGAATTAATGTATAATATTGTTTCGGATTTTAAAAAGGGCTTGGACAATTTCATGTTTTTTGGCGCGTAGTTTTTTGGAATAGCACATACAATATCAGTATCACTCGTAATTTCTTCAGCCGATCCGCAAAGCGTATACTTAAAGACCAATCCCGTCATAGATGAGACTTCGTCGAGTACACGCTTTGAAATACCACTTACTTCATTGTTGGAATTGACAAAGGATATAGGTGCTGCTCCTTGCATGAATGCTGCCTTTATTACAGTTCTATCAGCTATATATGCTTTTTCCTCTTCTGTTAAAAATTCCATAGCTTCTGTGGGAAAGGCGGTTCCCAAAATGAACAGAAAGCTTATTATAAATATAATACTTTTATTTTTCCTGAGACTGTATTTCATAATATTCTCCACTAAATTATTTTCTAAAGCATTTTTTGTATTAAATAGATGAAAAGGACATGATAGTTTTACCCTCATGTCCTAAATTCTAACTTATTTTTTAAATCTTTTTATGTTTTTATTTTTGCGCTATGCATTCATTCTGCTCTAAGATTTTTTAACCTTTCTTTTTTACAAGGTCATTTGTGTCGATAGATTTACCAAACACGAAAAACCTGTCATATAAAAATTCCAAAACAAAATTTGCAAGCATATTAAGTATTGTAACCAAATACTCATTCCAAAATAAAGTATCAGCAAGATAAGCTCCCAGAACAGTTGAGACCGGAGTAAATACGCAATAGAATCCAAGTACCTTCAACATGGCAATAGGCACATTATTTGCTGAATGAAAGGTATACTTGCGGTTCAAGGTAAAATTCCATACTACAGACAAAATCAATGCCAATAAATAACATGACCAGTACCGCCAATTTGTGAACTCATTTAATAGAGAAAAAACCACTAACTCTATTGCTCCAGCAGAAATAGAAAACAATGTAAATTTAAGGCCTCGCATCATTTCATTTTTTAAGTCCTGCTTCTCATTTTGCATTTCAACGCCTCCAAATAAATTTATTTTATTTTGCCCCTCATAATAAGTTCAATTTAAAGTTTGCATATCTATTACAATAAATTTTTACCTGTTTCCTTTTCAAATAAATGCAGCTCATCTGTCACAAAGGATATGTTTATCTTATCATCAACTTCAATATTTAAACGAGATGATGCCTTTATGATAATGGGATTATTGTATAATTTGCTATGAATTAGCATTTCATGTCCCATGAGTTCAGACACATCTATATTTATCTCGAAGCTTTCAGGTGTTTTTTCCGTTATTATGATATTTTCAGGTCTGATTCCCAGCCTTATATTTTGAGGTTTTATAGATTTATATCTTAGAGTTTCCTTATACTTATTTGGCATATCCATTCTCTTTCCGTTTAAGGAAATCTTATATTCATCATCTTCCATAATCAATTCCGCATCAAATAAATTCATCTGGGGTGTGCCTATGAATGTTGCAACAAATTCATTCGCCGGCTTATCATATATTTCCTGAGGAGAAGCTATTTGCTGAACCAATCCATCCTTCATAATTACTACTCTGTCCCCTAATGTCATGGCTTCAGTCTGATCATGAGTAACATATATAAATGTAGTTTGTAATCTCTTATGCAGCTTGATTATTTCGGTTCTCATTTCATTACGAAGTTTGGCATCCAGATTTGAAAGGGGTTCATCCATTAGGAATACCTTTGGACTTCTCACTATTGCTCGCCCTATAGCAACTCTTTGTCGCTGTCCTCCTGACAATGCCCGAGGTTTTCTTTGCAAAAGCTCTTCTATATCCAAAATCTTAGCTGCGTTGAGCACTTTCTCATTGATTTCACTTTTTTCCATCTTTCTGATCTTTAATCCAAACGCCATATTGTCATAAACCGTCATATGTGGATATAGTGCATAATTTTGAAATACCATAGCAATATCTCTTTCCTTCGGCAACAAATCATTGACCAGAATATCATCAATATACAGTTCTCCCGAGGTTATTTCCTCTAAGCCTGCTACCATCCTCAAAGTAGTAGTTTTGCCACACCCAGACGGTCCAACCAAAACCATAAATTCTTTATCTTGTATTTCCAAATTAAAATCCTTAACCGCAACAACATCTTTATCATATACTTTGCATATTTCTTTAAATGTAATAGATGCCAAGTGATTGCCCCCTTTGTCTATATTCAAGCCTATTCTTGTTGTATGCTCAGCTACAATGCGTCATTTAGTATGTTTTCTTTACTGCAGCCGAATACAAATATAAGGGAAAGCATTAGTAATATAGATGCTACTTTTTCATATCGCATCTTCCATTATTGGAACTTTCTGCTTAATATTTGACTACATTTTATCACACATATATAAGAAAGTAAAACACCACAATTCGTGCCCATACTATAGGTATAAACATGAATTGCAGTGCCTTTAAAAAGTAATTACAAACTATTTTAGAGTAATTCTTTGTATCTTCTCACATATAATTTTTTCACAATTGTAGCTAATACCATATAAAGAATTATAATAATAGCTAAATATAGGAAATAAATCTTTGGTAATGGAGCAAGTCCGATGGACGCCCCAAAACCGGTAAATGGTATTACAGTCAATATAGCTATTCCTGCAAATGTGAGTAAAGTCAATTGGTTTGAGGCTCTGCTTTGAATAAAAGGAATCTTAGGCGTTCTTATCATATGAATCACTAAGGTTTGACTCCACATTGATTCCACAAACCAGCCTGCTTGAAAAACAGCAATATACAACGTCATCATTTTAGGATCGGTTAGTTGATGAAATAACAACCCCCCCGTAAACATTGGAGCTATGATATAATACATCAACAAATACGTGGTAATATCAAATACAGAGCTAGTCGGTCCTATCCACAACATAAACTTAGAAACCAAACTTGCATCCCATTCCTTTGGCTCCTCTAAGAACTCTTTATCTACATTATCCCATGGTATTGCAGTACATGAGATATCATATATTAAATTGAGCAAAATAAGATGTAAAGGCTCCATGGGCAAGAAAGGTAAAAAGGCGCTTGCTACCAATACGGAAAGTACATTCCCAAAGTTAGATGAAGCTGTCATTTTAATATATTTAATCATGTTTGCATAAGTCTTTCTTCCTTCAAGAATTCCATTTTCAAGTACCATTAAGTCCTTTTCCAAAAGGATTACATCTGCTGATTCTTTTGCAATATCTACCGCATTATCAACTGAAATTCCTACATCCGAAGCCTCCAATGCTCCTGCATCATTGATACCGTCTCCCATATATCCTACGGAATGTCCTTTTTCTCTTAAAATATTTATAACTCTGGTTTTTTGTGAAGGCGACATCTTAGCAAAAACAGTTGCTTCCTCTGCCAGATCTCCTAATTCTTCGTCCGAAAGTTTTTCAACATCTGAACCTAAATAAGCTTTATCAAATTTGATTCCAACTTGTCTACAAACACTTTTAGTTACCTCTTCATTGTCTCCTGTCAATATTTTTACATCTACTCCGCTTGCCTTTAAAGCTTCTATGGCCGTTATTGCACTTTTCTTCGGCGGATCTAAAAATGCCAAATACCCAATCAATACCATATCATTTTCATCAGCTATAGAAAATTCTCCTACAGGTGAAGGATTGGTCTTTTGTGAGACAGCTATTACCCTCATTCCATTATTGTTTAATTCGTTTACTTTATCCAGTACAAATTCCTTCTTTTCTTCGGTTAGTTCAACAACAACTCCTTCATATTCTACATAATTTGATATGGTGAGCATCTCTTCAACTGCGCCTTTTGTTATCATTTGTGTTTTACCTGTTTCGTCTTCTACTACGACGCTCATTCTTCTTCTGCTAAAATCAAATGGAACTTCATCCACTTTTTTATATCTTGTGATGCTATGTTCCATATTTTTATCGCTGTCCATTAACTCCATAGTCTTATCTATTATTGCAATATCTATTAAATTTTTTAATCCGGTTTGATAATAACTGTTTAAAAACCCATGTCGAAGCACTCTTGTATCGCTGTTGCCATTAATATCTAAATGATATTGTAATTTAACCTTATCCTCTGTAAGTGTCCCTGTTTTATCGGTACATAATATATCTATTGCGCCTAAATTCTGTATGGAATTTAGATTTTTTATAATTACCTTTTTCTTTGACATAGCCACAGCGCCTTTTGCCAGACTAGTGGTAACAATCATCGGCAGCATTTCCGGCGTTAGACCTACAGCTATGGATATAGCAAATAATAAAGCGTGTAACCAATCCCCTTTTGTAAACCCATTAACAAAAAATACAATAGGGACCATAACCAGCATGAACTTGATCAAAACCCAAGATACTGCATTAACGCCTTTTTCAAAACTTGTTACCGTCGGTTTTTGATTCAATGTTTGTGCAATCTCTCCAAAGATCGTATCATTTCCAGTCGACACAACTATTCCTTTTGCAGAACCACTGACAGCATTGGTTCCCATAAAAGCAAGATTATTCCTATCTAGAACTGCTCCGTCACCATTTAAAACTCTTGAAGTCTTTTCTACTGTCTCACTTTCCCCTGTCAGTGCTGATTGACTTATGAACAAATCCTTTGCTTGAATAATTCTCATATCAGCAGGAACCATGTCTCCGGCGGACAGATAGACAATATCTCCGACAACTATTTCATCTAGGGGAATCTCCTTAA
>ENA-UOOI01000350-UOOI01000350.1-fermentation-metagenome-genome-assembly--contig:-NODE-350-length-60379-cov-153.402808_pt1 | contig 60379 bp, 58 predicted proteins | sample MGYA00245779_ERZ724027 | MGnify/ENA primary metagenome ERZ724027 (study PRJEB28704, sample SAMN03018318) | fermentation metagenome | biome: anthropogenic terrestrial biome; feature: soil...
GAAGCAATTGGCTGATTTCCCTTCTTAATCTTTCATGTTTACTTTACAATGCCAAATGATTTTATGATTTTTACTGACAAATTTACTAGAAAGGGCTATTTCCCCTTTTCTGCCTTAAGCTTCTCCAAGCAGGCACCACACAGACCATGAAAAACGACTTGATGACTGACAACACAAACGCCAAGAATGCGGGAAACCTCTTCATCAGATTCCGGATCCACAAATTCATCATTGACATCCAGAACAGCGCCGCAGGTATCACAGATAAAATGCGAATGCGGCGTAACATCGGCGTCATACCGTTCCTGTCCGTCTACAACACCGACACTGATAATCGTGCCGTCTTCTTTAAACCGATTAAGGTTTCTGTAAACAGTGCCTAAACTTAAATCGGGAACAGATGGTTTGAGTTGCTGATAAATCCAGTCGGCTGTCGGATGAGATTTTGTCGAGCGCAATACTTCTAAAATTGCCTCTCTTTTGCGGCTGAAATTTTTCTTTTTTTCCATAATGGTAATGCTCCAAATCAAATCAAGAATGATTATTTTTTTCGCAATTATTGTATCATATACAGAATGTTGTGTAAAGTCGCAGCAATCAAATCAATAATGATAACTATTCTTGTTCCTTACTCATACAATACCACAAAGCTTTAAGTTTGTAAAGAGGTTTTTGAGATTTTTTTATTTTTTATTTCAAAGTCGGACAGATATAATCGATTAAAAAATGCATTTTTTGATAAAACAAAGCAGATGCCGTCAGAATAACAATATCGAATGACATCTGCTTTGTAAGTTAAAGATAAATTTTGCTTTATGAAATGGATGAGCCACGGCTGCTCTCCGTACGATTTAAAATGCATTGTAAACTTTGCAGGCATCCCGAATGCTGCACGGTTCTGTACCATATTTTACTTTGGCACCAACAGTGATAAAGATATACTCTTTCCCCTTCTTTTCTGCCAAACTAGCAAGACACAAGCCGGCTTCATTCGTAAATCCAGTTTTCCCCCCAAGGATTTTTCCGCCTGCAACTGACGGATTTTTCAGTTTTCTAAACAGCGTACTCTGAAAAGTGACACCATCAGGGTGCTGACGGGTTGGCATGGATGTAAATACATGAGTAGTAAAAATTTTTCGGAATGTCCGGTTTTGCAAAGCATAGCATAACAGCTTTGCAAGATCTTGAACCGTCGAATAATGTTCCCGATTCTGCAGCCCTGTTGCATTGGCAAAATGCGTATGCTTCATTCCCAGTTGTCTTGCTTTTTGATTCATCAAAGCCGTGAATTTCTGCTCTGAACCAGCAACTTGATCTGCCAGCCCCACACTGCACTCCGCCCCGCTCGGTAACAATGCTCCATAGAGCAAGTCTTTTACCCGCACAGTTTCTCTGGGGGAAAATCCGGCAAGAGAAGCATCCGCCCGATAAAGCGGTGGAAAAATAGAAGGATTAAGCGTCACTTTTTCATTCAAATCCGGTAAATTTTCAATTGCGACAATTGCTGTCATCATTTTTGTCAAAGATGCCGGATAAATTTTGGCATCACTGTTTTTCTGCAGCAAAATGGTGTGGTTGGCGGGGTCAATTAAAATAGCATGCGGACTGGAAAGTCCGGTTGTGTGGACTTGTCTGCTGACTTTTGCGATTTTAAAAGCAACTGGATGAGTCCGCAGAGAAGCATATGTGCTGGACACTTTTTGCAGAATCCAATGTCTTCCCTGCGGATTACAGCCAAAAATGACAGCTGCAATCAAGAAAACAAGAATCCAGCGTGGGAACTTTTTTGCTTTCTGTTTATACATCGAAACATACACTCCTTGTCCAACAAAAACTCGCTGCTGCCAGTTTATGCTCATTTTTTCACTGCATAAGAAAACACACAACTTGATTTTTACGATACATGTTCTTTTCTGTCTTTTATCAGAAAAACCGCTTGATTGTATATTAGCACATATTCCCATTGAAGGTATGCAAATTTCATAAGAATTTGTTTAGTTTTGATTGGACTTGCAACAGACTTCCTGTTGCCTGCATACAATATTATCATGATGGGAAAAGGGGGAATGTGCTTTGTTGGAATCACTTCTTTCTGGGTTATTTTCCGGTCTGCTGTTTTTCATTCTTCATGTAACAGGCTCCGGCTCCTTTCCACGGGCGCTGACAGCAGCACAGGAACATGATTGCCTGGAACGATTTGCAAAAGGGGACTTAGAAGCGCGTGATACGCTGATTGCACATAATCTGCGTTTAGTTGCGCATATCATTAAAAAATATTGTTCCTGCAACACAAATCAGGAGGATCTGATCTCTATCGGGACAATTGGTCTCATTAAAGCCGTGAATACATTTGACACAAGCAAGGGCATCCGCCTTTCCAGCTATGCGGCCAGATGCATTGAAAATGAAATTTTAATGTATTTCCGCAGCACAAAAAAATCCGCACAGGATATTTCGATGAATCAGCCAATTGACAGCGATAAAGACGGCAGTGCCCTGACGCTGATGGATGTTCTGGCTACTGATGACAATATTTTTGATGATTTGGACCGAAAAATAAAGTGTGAACAACTTTATAAATTTCTAAAAGAACTTTCCCCAAGGGAACAGACAATTCTGAGATTGCGCTATGGACTGGACGGCGATGATCCGCAGACGCAGCGGGAAGTAGCAGAAAAGCTTGGAATTTCCCGCAGCTATGTTTCACGGATTGAAAAAAGGGCACTGGAAACCCTGCATAAAAAATTTGAACAGTAAAAAATAGAATCTAATTACATAAGCGAACGATCCCACCTAGCTTTGGATGGTTATAAAAATGCAAATGGAGGCGAATCTGCCACTTTCTTGCGTCTAAAAAAGGAACAGCGTATACTGGTAGGGTATTCTATTGCACAAATGTGTATAAAAGGAAGGATAAAAATGGAAGCATCCGAACGTCTTTTAAAGTATATCAAAATATTTACCACTTCTGACGAATCATCAGAAACAAGCCCCTCCGCTGCACGGGAACTGGACCTTGCCAGCCTGCTGGTAGAAGAAATGCGTCAAATTGGTATTCAAAATGTCCGCTTAAGCAGCACCGGATATGTTTATGGCGAAATTCCAGCAACAGCAGCCTGTGAAAATGTACCGGCAATTGGATTTATCTCCCACATGGATACCGCACCAGATTTTAATGGCAAAGGCGTGAATCCTCAAATTCATCCGCACTACGACGGAAACGAAATTTCCCTCGGCAGGAGCGGACGTACCCTCTCCCCCCGTGTCTTTCCGGATTTAAAGCAGCTAAAAGGAAAGACCTTGATTACCACCGACGGCACTACCTTATTGGGTGCAGATGACAAAGCCGGTATTGCGGAAATCCTGACAGCCTGTGAAACAGTCCTGCAGAAAAAGATTCCACATGGGAAAATCTGCATTGGATTTACACCTGATGAAGAAATCGGAAGAGGTTCAGAGCATTTTGATGTGAAAGGCTTTGGTGCCGATTTTGCTTATACAGTTGACGGTGGCGAGACAAATGAAATCAGCTACGAAAATTTTAATGCCGCAGGAGCAAAACTGACCATACATGGTTTTAATGTTCACCCAGGCGACGCCAAAAATGCCATGAAAAATGCTTCCCTGATTGCAATGGAAGCAAATGCAATGCTGCCCGCTGCCGAAACACCAGCTCATACAGAAGGCCGAGAAGGATTCTTTCATCTTTGCACAATGGACGGAAACGTTGAAAAGGCACATCTCGAATATATCATCCGTGACCACTCGAAAGAGCACTTTGCCATTCGCAAAACCATGCTCCGCAAAATTGTAAAGTTGTTAAATGAAAAATATGGAAGCGGTACGGCTGAACTGGAAATAACAGATCAGTATGAAAATATGTACGAATATGTAAAGCCTTACCCTCAACTCATTGAAAATGTTCGGGAAGTCATGCATGCACTCGGTATTATCCCAAACGAAATGCCCATTCGTGGCGGCACAGATGGTGCAAAGCTCAGCACATGCGGCCTTCCATGTCCGAATCTCGGTACAGGCGGTCATGCTTTCCACGGCCCATATGAGCACATCGCGGCAGAAGATATGGACACCTGCACGGATATTATTGTGGGAATCATTCGCCGTTTTGCAGAAATTTCAAAAAATTAGGATTCAAAAAACAAAAGCAGGACCGGATATGCGGATTCCGGTCCTGCTTTTGTTGAAAATTCTTTTATGTACTTTATTCTCAGCTTCTGCCTCGGGCATTGACTTCCATTTTATTGACTGCAGTGGCTTTCAGACGCTCCTGCATAACAAGATTGGCATTATTTTCGACAGTATCGTCCAGTTCAGGAAAGTCAAAATCATTTCCATATTTGCGGGTCAGCGCTGTTTTCAGCAGATAATCACAAACCTGCGGGTTTTTAGGAAGCAGCGGGCCATGCAGATACGTGCCAATTGCATTTTTATAGTGGACACCCTCGTGGCCGTCTTTTCCATTGTTGCCATAACCACCGGCAGAAACGACTTTACCAAGCGGTTCACAGTCGCCAAGGTAAGTACGGCCGCCATGGTTCTCATAACCGACAATCGGCATGGAACAAATATCGCTCTGAATCATGACGTTCCCAATTAAGCGGCCCTCTCCCCGTTCAGTTTTTAAATCAATGACGCCGACCCCTTCTACCAGTTCATCGCCCAGCAAATAATTATGCCCCAGCAGCTGATAGCCGCCACAAACTGCCAGCAAAACACCGCCGGCTTCCACATAGTCATGCAGCTGCTGTTTCACAGCCAGCAATTCACCGCACACAATTTTTTGTTCGCGGTCAGTGCCGCCGCCGATAAAAACAATGTCCGTATCTGAAAACTGCACAGAGTTCCCCAAATGGACCTGCTGCACCTGCACATCAATCCCACGCCATTCACAGCGTTTCCGCATACAGATAATATTGCCGCCGTCGCCATATAAATTCAGCAGCTCCGGAAAAAGATGGGAAATTCGAATTTCCATAATCTGATCACTCCTGACTGCTCAGCGCATGCAACTCCCGCTGAGCCGGAGCAAGCGCAGAATAATTTGTCAATACATATAACTTCCGTTCCTGTGGCAGTGCCTGTGTCAGTTTGACGGCTTCAGTAACATTTTTGACCAGTTGTGCGGAAATGCCTGCATACTTCAGTCGTACCTGCAGGTCATTCATCCGATGCCCTCCGGCATAAACGACCAGATCTTTTTCTTGTGCCAGCCATTCAAAATCCACATCCCACAGCCAAGAAATATCATTGCCGTCATTGTCATGGTCATTAATAATAAAATAGACAGTTTTGGGATCTGGGTCCTGCAGCAGCAAACTCATATTCTGGTTAAAACCAGTCGGATTTTTCGCAAGATTCAAGACAACAGACGTACCATGGACTGCAAATTTCTGCAGGCGGCCGTTTTTCGGATGGTATTGATCAATCGTTTGCTGAAATGTCTCCGCATCGCAGCCAATAGTTTGGGATGCGGCAAATGCGGCAAGGAGGTTATAAACCATATAGGCACCGCTGTAATGGGAATGAATTAGGTTATCTCCTACCTGAAAGCTGATACCCCCGCTGAGCTTCACCTGCGTTGCCGCAAAAGCAAGCGGTGCACGCTGGAATCCACATTGGGGACAGTGAAAAGCACCAAGCTGCCCATATTGGTGGTAATCATACTCCAGCATTGTACCACATTTCATGCAGAATCTTCCCCCAACGACCCGATTCTGCGGAAGATGGAGGTCTTCTAAAATTCCAAAGGGAATCGTGCGTTTCACATGGGAAGCAATATAAGAACAAAAAGGATCGTCCGCATTATAAATCAAGACAGTTTCCGGTGTCTTTTCCAGTGCGGAAATAATGGCCTGCATCACGGTATCAATTTCTCCGCACCGATCCAGTTGATCCCGAAAAATATTAAGCAAAACCATATAAGACGGCTTCAGCGCTGGGAAAACGAGAGGGGTTGACAGCTCGTCTACTTCCATAACGCCCCAATCCGCTTCTTTGCCAAACAACAGCGCAGTGACAACACCGGACTCCATATTGGCACCGGCACGATTACACAGCACAGAATTTCCGCTGTTTTCAATTGCTTTACAAATCAAATTATTTGTCGTTGTCTTTCCATTCGTTCCACAAACTGCAATGGAGCCTTTCTTTAATTTTCCGGCAAGTGGCCCCAGCACATGGGGATCAATTCTCAAGGCAATTTTCCCAGGCATAGACGTCGCTTTTGCGTGCAAAAAATGCCGTTCTATCCAACTGACACCACGTGCGGCAAAAACCGCAAGTAAACTTCTTAACCGCATTCTTATCCCTCCAGCCGCAAAAACGGTGATTTCTTATAATTTATGCCTATTTTCTGCCGTTCCTCAGCTTTTAACAGCACAGACTCAGCTGCAGGGGAAAGACTTGTCAGTCCAAATTGAAAAGAGTCTTTGAGCCATTCAGCTGCTAAAGGACTGTTCATCACATAAAAGCAGGAGGCCAAAAAGCAGCAGGAGATACTCCTGCGCATCTTCTGCTGCTTACATTCAATTAGGATTATAACAGTTTCTTTCTGGATTGTAAATATGGACAGAGAAAAATCAGTCTAAGCACCAAGACACACCTAATGCCTGTGCACCGATGTGAATGCTGAGAATAGGACCAATTTCACGCCGCTGAACTGTCAGATTTGGGAAACGGCGCTGCAGCATACGGGTAAGGCTGTTTTCAATCGGTTGACGGCCGAATCCCTGCACCATAATATATTGGGCATTTTTAGGCACCAGAGAAGCAAGCATACGGACTCTTTCTCCGCGTCCATGGGCAAGGCCGCGGCAAACAATGGTGCCATCCTTCAGCAAAAACACCGGTCTGCAATTTAAAATGGTATTGACTGATTGGCTGAGCGGGCCAAGTCTGCGGCTGCGGCGGAGCGCACTCATGTCTTCCACTGAAAAAGCAACATTGGAAATTTCCCAGAGTTTATTGCAGTGATCAGCCAACTCACTGAGGGGAAGACCGGAATCAGCCAGTTCACGGGCGCGCCGTACCTGATAATACAAGGCACCGGCTGTTGCATGAGAATCAACAACCGCAATCTTTGCGCTGCCAACTTCACGGGCTGCAGTGACTGCGCTGGTCCATGCGCCGCTCAAGCGCGAGGAAATGACCATGCAAAGCACCTCATAGCCCTGTGCGAGCAATTGCCGAAAAGCCGAAGAAAAAGCTGCCGGAGTACTTTGGCTTGTAACTGCACCGGCTCCCGCAGCAGTAATCCGCTCCGTATAGTGAACATTTAAATCTGCATAATTTTCCAGATAGACCGTTCCATTTGCAAAATAGCTGTGCGGCACCACACATACCCCGAGTTGTTCTGCTTCTTTCTGGGTAAAAGGAGCTGTACTGTCGGTTACAATTGCAATCATTCCCCATACACTCCTATCTTGCGGAAACGCTGGTAGCGGGCTTCACTCAATTCTTGACCCGACATTTTCAGCAGCTCGGTAAACTTTTGGTCCAACTGAATCGGCAGTGTTTGCCAAAGCGCTTCCTGATCGCTTTCCGGCAAAATGCGCTCAATAATTCCCAGCTGAAAGAGGTCTTCCGGACGCATATGCAAACTGTCGCTTGCTTCACGCACTTTACTGGAATCTTTCCAAAGAATACTGGCGCAGCCCTCCGGACTGATAACGGAATAAACGGCATTTTCAAGCATCCAGACTTCATTCGCAACCGCAAGGCCCAGCGCACCGCCGCTGCCGCCCTCTCCGATGAAGACAGAAATGATGGGGACCTGCAAAGTCATCATTTCACACAAATTTTCCGCAATGGCTTCTCCTTGGCCGCGTTCTTCTGCTCCCATACCACAGTAAGCACCGGCTGTATCCACAAAGCACAAGACAGGTCTGCCAAACTTTTCCGCAAGTTTCATCTGCCGGAGCGCTTTCCGGTACCCCTCCGGATTCGCGCTGCCGAAATTCCGGAATCCTCTTTCTTTCATGGTATGGCCCTTTTCCTGTGCAATGACAGTAACCGGACGCCCACACAACCGCCCGATACCGGCTACGATTGCGGGGTCATCTCCAAAACGCCGGTCGCCGTGCATTTCAAAAAAATCAGTGGTAATATGTTGAATAAAATCCAGTCCGGTTGGCCTGCCTGATTTGCGGGCAAGCTGCAATTTTTTGTATGCTTCCATCAGTCAGCCCCCTTTTCATGAAGCTTCAGAAGTTGTGATAAAACTTTACGCATTTCCTGACGAACAACAATCCCATCAAGAAAGCCTTTCTCCAGCAGAAACTCAGCACTTTGGAACCCTTTAGGAAGTTTTTGCCGTATAGTCTGCTCAATAACACGCGGACCTGCAAAACCAATCAAAGCTTTCGGCTCTGCCAAAAGAATATCCCCTTCCATTGCAAAGCTTGCCGTGACACCGCCGGTCGTTGGATTCGTCAGCACCGTTATATAGAGCAGACCTGCATCACTGTGACGTTTGACAGCACCGCTGGTCTTTGCCATCTGCATGAGGGAAACCGTCCCCTCCTGCATTCGCGCTCCGCCAGAAAGCGTAAAGCCGACGACCGGAAGCCGATGTTCTGTTGCATGCTCAAAGACACGAGTGATTTTTTCGCCAACCACACTTCCCATGCTGCCCATCATAAAGCGGCTGTCCATTGCAAACAAAGCACACGGGGAGCCTTCCACCTTTCCATAACCGGAAATAACAGCCTCATTTTCCCGGCTGTTCAGCCGGCTGCTTTTCAGTTTTACCGCATATCCCGGAAATTGAAGAAAATCCCGGCTGATTAAAAAAGGATCCCACTCTGTAAAGGTATTTTCATCACAGACAGAAAGGATGCGCTCCCGAGCCGGCATTTTAAAGTGATACCCACATTCCGGACACACCCGCTCATTCTGTTTGACATCTTTGGTAAAAACCATTTTCCCACAGCCGGGACATTTGACACAAAGGCGGTCCGGAATCTGCGGCTGTTCTGAAATTCCGCTTCCGGCGGTGGCCGACCCAATATTTTCCAGTTTATTCCTGCTGGGCTTGAAGTTTGCCCGTCTCAGCATGAGGCACCCCTCTTTTCCATAAAGTCGGTATGATAGCTTCCATCCAAAAAGGCAGGATCAGACAAAATATCCATTTGCAATTCTGCTGTATGGCTGACTCCCTCAATCACCAGCTCAGCCAGTGCTGCCTGCATTTTTCGGATCGCCTCTTCCCGAGTTGGCGCATGAACAATCAATTTGCCAAGCAGAGAATCATAAAAAGGCGGAACAGAATAATCTTGATACAAGGCCGTATCAAAACGCACCCATGGTCCGCCGGGAATGTGAAGAAGATTGATTTTTCCACAGCTCGGTGTGAAATTGTTGTCTGGATCTTCCGCATTGATTCGGCATTCGATTGCATGCCCAAGAAGATGGATATTATCCTGCGCAAATGGAAGCTCTGTTCCAGCGGCGACACGTATCTGCCATTTCACAAGATCCATTCCAGTCACCATTTCTGTCACCGGATGTTCGACCTGTAATCGGGTATTCATTTCCATAAAATAAAAATTACCGCTGTTGTCCACCAGATACTCAATGGTCCCTAAACTCCGGTAATGTACTGCCTTTGCTGCTTTTTGGGACGCTTCCATCATTTTCTCACGCAATTGCGGAGTAACACATGTTGCAGGACTTTCCTCCAAAAGTTTCTGATGCTTTCGCTGCACAGAACAATCCCGTTCGCCCAGACAAAGCACATTGTCGTAGTCATCACAAAGAATCTGCATCTCAATATGTTTAACCGGTTCTAAATACTTTTCCAAATAGCAGGCCCCGTCTCCAAAAGCACTGTCCGCTTCCTGGGAAGAGGCACGAAAAGCCGGTATGAGTTCTTCTTTCGAATTGACGAGGCGGATGCCTCTTCCTCCTCCACCTGCCCGTGCTTTCACTAAAAGAGGGAATCCAATCTGGTCTGCAGCCGCTGCAGCAGAGTCCTCGCTTTCAATCAATCCACTGCCCGGCACCACGGGAACTCCTGCAGCACGCATGGTCCGTTTGGCTTCATCTTTATCGCCGAGTTTGGAAATCAGTTCAGCATTGGGGCCGATAAAAGAAATATGACATTCCTCACAAAGTTTTGCAAATCGGGCATTCTCACTCAAAAGGCCATAGCCGGGATGAATTGCCTGTGCTCCGGTCTTGACTGCCGCCGAAATAATCGCAGGCATGTTCAGATAACTGTCCTGTACTTTGGCAGGCCCTATGCAAACGCTTTCATCTGCAAGGCTGACATGCAGCGCATCACGATCCGCTTCACTGAAGACCGCTACCGTTGCAATTCCCATTTCCTTACAGGCACGGATAATACGCACTGCAATCTCACCGCGGTTGGCAATCAAAATTTTTGAGAACACATCATTTCACCTCTCCTTATGTTATCCAACGATGGCAAAACTGAGATTGCCAGCAGCAACTAATTTTCCATCTACGGAACTTTCACATCTTGTAAAATAAAAGTTTCGGAATTCTTTGGTGACTTTGCAGTGAATGTCCAGCGTATCGCCCGGCTTGGCTGGGTGGTGAAACTTGACTTTATCCATTCCTGTAAAGTACGGTGTCTTGCCAGCCATTGTCTCCGCCAGCATGACACAGCAGGACTGTCCCATCATTTCGCAGAGAATCACACCGGGAACAGTCGGATTGCCTGGAAAGTGACCTTTCAGGAACCATTCGTCGCCCCGCACGGTATAGCGGCCATGAGCAGAACCATCCGGCAAAAGTTCAGCCTCATCAACCAAAAGCATCGGTTCTCTGTGTGGAAGAATCTTTTTAATTTCTTCTCTGTTCATACGGACTTTCGTCTCCTTTCGATAAGGAACAAGACTTTACAGCAAAATAATAATTAAAGAACCCTGTAAAGCAATCAACTTGTATCAATAAATTTTAAACAGGCACTGGCCATACTCTACGAGCTGGCCATCCTCGATACAAATATCAACAATTTCACCGGACTGCGGCGCTGTAAATTCGTTCATCAGCTTCATTGCCTCAATGACACATAAAACTTGTCCTTTTTTAATCTTATCGCCCACATGCACATAGGGGTCCGCTCCCGGAGAAGACGCCACATAAACTGTACCAACCATCGGAGATTTGATTTCTTTGACGTCATTGAAATTGACAACTTCACCAGAATCGTTTTCGGCAGCCTCCGGTGCAGCAGCTGGTGCTGCTATTTGTGGCTGCTGCAACGCAGATACCGCAGCTGCAGGAATTGGTGAAAGTGCTGCGGGCACCTCCTTTTTTAGGCTGATGCGTTCGCCATCTTTCTCCACTTCCAAAGTGGTCAATCCGGTTTCTTCCATCAGCTTCGCAAGTTGTTTGACTGCCTGCAAATCCATCTTTCAAGCCTCCTTAACTTTGCCAAAAACAAGGCAGCCGTTGTGTCCGCCAAATCCCATAGAAGTTGACAGAGCCGTTTCCACATCCATGGAGACCGCTTTTAGCGGAGTATAGTCGAGGTCACACTCAGGATCCGGTTCCTTCAACCCAATAGTAGGCGGAATTATTCCGGTCTGTATTGCCTTTAGACAGACAATTGCTTCTACTGCACCGGTTGCCCCCAGCAGGTGCCCCATCATACTTTTCGTGCTGCTAATTTTAATTTGACGGGCAGTTTCTTCTCCAAATGCCTGCTTAAATGCCCGCGTCTCTGTTTTGTCATTAAGTACCGTACTGGTTCCATGCGCATTCACATAAGTGTGGCTGTCAGCTTTCACGCCGGCTTCCTGCATAGCCAGATTAATGCAGCGGGTAATCCCCTCTGCTTCCGGCTGAGGAGCCGTAATATGATAAGCATCGCTGGTATTCGCATAGCCCAAAACTTCTCCATATATATTAGCGCCGCGCGCCCGAGCATGCTCATATTCTTCCAGAATCAAAATTGCCGCGCCTTCCCCCAGCACAAAGCCGTCACGGTTTTTGTCAAAGGGCCGGCAGACTGTCTGGGGGTCTGGATTACTGCTAAGTGCCATACAGCTGGAAAAGCCCGCAATTGTCAAGTCATTGACAGCCGCCTCACTGCCGCCTGCAATGACTGCATCCGCATCGCCGTGCTGGATGCAGTGAAAGGCTTCTCCAATTGTATTCGTGCTGGTCGAACACGCAGTTACAATAGGAACACAAGGGCCTTTCGCACCAAACCGGATAGAAATTGCACCGGCTGCCATATTGACAATCATATTGGGGACCATATAGGGAGAAACGTGTTTACCCTGCAGCAGTTTTTTATAATTTTGAAGCGTAGTGGAAATACCGCCAATACCGCTGCCAACGTAAATACCCAGTCGCTCCGGCTCAATCTTTCCCTGAATATCACTGTCATGCAAAGCCTGTTCAGCTGCAGCAATCGCATACTGGATAAAAAGGTCATTTTTACGAAGTTCACTTTTTGAAAAATACTGCAGCGGATCAAATCCTTTTACTTCACCGGCAAGATGAACTTTTAAATTAGATGAATCGAACCGCGTAATTGGCCCGATCCCATTTTTACCTTTGACCAAATTATTCCAAGTTTCTTCGGTAGTGTTCCCAACAGGTGTCACAGCACCCAAACCCGTTACTACTACTCTGCGCATAAAATTGCTCCCTTCACATGCCAAGCCCGCCGTCCACACGAAGGACGACGCCTGTAATATAAGATGCATTGTCACTTGCCAAGAAGGCAACAGTCTTTGCCACATCTTCTGGTTGACCACAACGGCCAAGCGGAATAGATGCTGTCATAGAATCGCGCACTTTCTCGGGAAGTACAGCCGTCATGTCGGACTGAATAAACCCCGGAGCCACCGCATTACAGGTGATTCCGCGTCCGGCAAGTTCTTTCGCTACGCTTTTTGTCAAACCGATAATACCGGCCTTTGCCGCTGCATAGCTGGCTTGACCTGCATTTCCGTGCAAACCGACATAAGATGAAATATTAATAATGCGGCCCGCCCGTTTTTTCATAAAATTCCGGTATAATGCATGGATCATATGATAGGCCCCTTTTAAGCAGACGCCATTCACCTGCTCCCAATCTGTTTCTTTCGTAGCAAGCAGCAAACCATCCCGTGTAATGCCGGCATTATTGACCAGCACATCAACGCCGCCAAAGTCTGCCAAAACTTTCTTCACCGTTTGCTTCACTGCCTCTGCATCTGAAACATCACACTGGTATGCGTTGGCCTCCGCGTTCAGGTTTTTCAATTCTTCTACTGTCTTCGCTGCCGCCGCTGTATTACCGGCATAGAGAATCGCGACATTCATCCCAGATTTGGCCAGTTCCAGCGCGGTTGCACGACCAATTCCGCGGCTTCCGCCCGTTACGAGTGCAGTCTTCTTTTCATTGCTCATGATTTGCTGCTCCTTATTGCTCCAGAGCCTGCACAACGGCTCTGACCTCATCAAATGTTTCCGCATGCAGAATTTTCGCCTGAGAAACAGTTCGTTTTACTAGGCCGCAAAGGGTCTTTCCGGGACCGACTTCTATAAACGTGTCAAAGCCATCTGCCGTCATGTTTTCAATCGTCTGCTGCCAACGCACCGGGTTTTCAATTTGTTTTGCAAGCAGCGGCACCAAAGGTTCCTGATACGGTTTTGCTGTGAAATTTGCATAAACCGGACACTTCGGCATTTGAATATCTGATTGGTTTAATAACGTTTCAAAGCTCTGAGCTGCGCTGTGCATCAGCGGGGAATGAAATCCGCCGCCGACTTTCAGCGGCTTTGCGCGACCGCCTGCTGCAGAAACCGCAGCACAGAAAGGCTCTATATTTTCTTTCACTCCGGCAGCTACCAACTGGCCGGGGCAGTTATAATTTACAGGATACATTTTTGAAAATTCAGAACAAATGGATTCGACCTTCTCATTTGGCAATTTCAAAACGGCTACCATTGCGCCCGGATTTTCGTCATTTGCTTTCTGCATAAGGCGTCCGCGTTCTGTAACCAGTGAAAAACCCGCCGCATCGTTTTGGAAAGCACCGGCAAAAGTCAGTGCAGCCACTTCCCCGAGCGAAAAGCCGGCAGCACCATCAGCATGAATCCCTGCTTCTTCCAGAGAACGAGCCGCAGCCAAGTCCACTGAAAAGACACAAGGCTGGGTATTCACAGTCTGAATCAATTCATCTTTTGTTCCGCTGAAACACTGCTGCAGTGTCCCGGGACGTGTGGATTCTGCCATTTCCAAAACAGACTTTGCCGCTGGGCTGTGCTCATATAAAGATTTACCCATTCCCGGATACTGCGCTCCCTGTCCGGCAAACAAAAAAGCTATTTTACCCATTGGGGTGCCTCCTTCAGCAAATCTTCCGCCTGCGAACAAACTTCACGGATAATTTCTGCAGCAGTCTGTTCTTTTTTCACCAAACCGGCAATCTGGCCTGCAAGGAAACAGCCGTTCAGTTCATCCCCGTCAATCGCTGCACGGCGCAGTGCGCCGGTTCCCCGCTTTTCCAGTTCTTCGACCGTCACATCCATTGACATTTCTGCTTTTGCAAAATCGCGGCTGAAACGGTTTTTTAGGCTGCGGGTTGCGTCACCCTGTCTGCGGCCCGTCACAATTGTGTCGATGTCTTTTGCTTTCAAAATGCGCTTTTTGTAATTCTCGTGTACATTACATTCTTTAGCAACCAGAAAACGGGTTCCCATCTGAATTCCGCCCGCTCCGAGCATAAAGGCTGCCGCCATGCCGCGGCCATCTGCAATACCGCCAGCAGCAATGACCGGAATGGACACCGCATCACACACTTGCGGGATTAACGCCATCGTTGTGGACTCACCTATGTGTCCGCCGCTTTCACTTCCCTCTGCCACAACAGCGGCAGCACCGCTGCGTTCCATCATTCGTGCAAGACCAACACTGGCCACTACCGGAATCACTTGAATCCCGGCCTCTTTCCATGCAGCCATATACTTTCCGGGATTTCCGGCGCCGGTTGTCAGGACTTTGACGCCTTCTTCTACGACCACTTTCGCCACTTCATCTGCGAAGGGGCTCATCAGCATGATATTGACACCAAACGGTTTGTCTGTCAGCGCTTTTGCTTTACGGATCTGCTCCCGCAGCCATTCCCCATTCGCATTCATGGCAGAGATAATACCCAGTCCACCGCCATTACTGACTGCCGCAGCCAAGTCGGCATCAGCAATCCAAGCCATACCACCCTGAAAGACAGGGTATTGGATTCCAAGAATATCACAGATTGGTGTATGCAGCATTACTTTCCCTCAGCTTTCTCGATCAAATCCAGCAAATCCTGAACACTTTTGAGATTGGCATCATCGGGGATTTCAATGCCGAACTCATCTTCACATGCCATGACCATATCCACAACATCGAGAGAGTCAAAATCTAAGTCAGCAAATGTTGTTTCTGGTTTTAATTCCCCGGGCTTCAAATCATCTTTGTATTCACTGATAATTTTCTCAATCTTTTTCATGGTTTCCTGCTTGTTCATCGTATTCTTCTCCTTTAATTTTAAATAAAGATATGGAATTTTATAAGGACCTCTTCAATCCAAGTCCCAGCGCAGCACAGCCGTTCCGCTGGTAAGTCCGGAACCAAATGCGCACAGCATCACTGTTTCGCCCCGATGCAGGTGTCCGGCACGCACTTCACGATCCATAAGGATTGGGACACTGGCTCCTGATGTATTGGCAGTCTCTGCAATAGTCGTCGGGATTTTTTCCGGCGGTATGCCGAGCTTTTTGGCGGCAGAATTCAAAATCCGCTGATTCGCCTGATGCAGTAAAAAATGGTCCACTTTCTGCAGTGGAATATGGGTCGCTTCGCTGGCTTTCTGCAAGCCGTTGCAGATAGAGCGAACCGCAAACCTGTAAACTTCTTTTCCATCCATCCAAAGCCCCGGGGACTGGTACGGGTACTTGTCATAGGGGGATACGCCAGCCCGTGCAGGAATCTGAATTGCCAAGGAACCTTCCGCAGTAAGATCGATGTATTTCAGCGCATCTCCTTCCCCCAAAACAGCAGCGCCGGAGCCATCTCCAAACAAAACACAAGTGGAACGGTCCTGCCAGTTCATCAGCCGGCTCATGCCTGTAACTGCGACAATCAAGATATGTTTGGCTTTTTTACGCACAAAAAAGCCGTCTGCAACGTCCAGTGCATATAAAAAACCGCTGCAGGCCGCATTGAGGTCAAAAGCAGGACAAGAAGCACCTAGCTTTTTCTGCAGCACACATGCCGTACTGGGGGTATACCAATCTCCGGCGCCAGTTGGGCAAATAATGCAGTCCAGCTCTTCCGGACGGGTATGTGCCATTTCCAATGCTGCCTGTGCTGCAGAAAAAGCCAACTGTGTAAGTGATTCGTCCGTCAGTACATGGCGCGTCCGGATACCTGTACGTGAGCTGATCCATTCATCACTTGTATCCAAAAATTCTGATAAATCATCATTTGAAACCGTGCGGGCTGGCAAGGCACTGCCTGTACCCAAAATAGAAAAACTCATATTTTTTTCTCCTCATGGTGCAGTTTGTCTGCAAAAAATTGATTCAGTCTCTGCACTCCTTTCAACATAGCCTCCTGCTCATCGGTATTCAGAGCTTGAGAAACAGCACGCACCATTCGTGTGTGAAAATACCGATGAGCCATCACCGCCTTGCGGCCTGTTCTTGTCAACGTAACCAGTACAACACGGCCATCGGCCGGACTCTTCTGTTTTTCCACATACCCTTTATGTGCCAGTTTATTAACAGCCGCAGTCACACTTGGCAAACTGATACGCTGACTGGCTGACAGCATACTGATGGTGCAGCCCTGCCCGGTATCATAAACTGTCTGCAGCAAATGCATTTCGCTGATTGACAAATTCAGCCCTTTACTGTTCTTCAGCATATCCTCTTCAATTTCCCGAACAGAACGGAAAGCCAATGTCAGCAGATCGTTTAGTTCTGTTTCCAACGGTGTAATGCCATTTCCCCTCCTCACGAAAATAATTAGTTTGTCTAATTAATTATTATATACATTTCCATTTTTTCTGTCAAGCAGGAAGCCCACAGCCATTCAAATCAGGCTGCGGGCTTTTCTTTTAATCATCCTGTGAAGAAACTGCTTCGCTGGAAGTGAGTGTTCCATCCGGAACCGATTCAGTGGGCAGGGCCGAACTGGAACTGTCAGAAGAGGGTCCCGACGCGGAAGAAGTCTTTGGCAGATTAGCAACGGCAGTGGACAACATTACAAACTGCTGTGTCTGTGATTTGTCCCCGTCCATCGTCACAGTCAGTAAACCTGTCCCATTGGGAGAAAACTGTCCGCTGATCTGTATTTTGCTGCTTACGAGAGAAATATATCCGGTTTCTGAAATGGAGCCGGATATCATCCGGCTGTCCGTCGTTCCGGCAGGTATATAATAAGCTGACAGGCTGCCGCCTGAACAAGTTTCAATCAAAAGCGTATTTCCGGCAGTATCATTCCATGTTCCCGTCAGTTTCCATGGATCCACGCTCCATGCGGTGACAGCCGGCTTGTCCAATGTTGCAGCAGAGGAAACTGCTGTTTCTGCAGCTGACGAAGCAGAAAGTGTAGGAATGCGCACTTGCATGTGGATAACAGCCATAGCCTTTGTGACAGTAAACTGTACCAAAGCCGCATTCGGCAGAGTTTGAACATCGGTCTTAATTCCGCTGATTTCGGCTTCGGACACCTCAAAAGCTTCAAAACCACTGTCATGCACCACTGCAGCCAAATCTGCTGCTGTATAGCTCTTGGGTGAACTCTGCTGTGCCGCTGAAACCTGCGAAGCTCCTTTTCCTGCAAGGAGCTGCTCCCACGGCCAGACACCGCACTCCTGATGCCATGCAAAAGAAAGGCCGACGGCACCCGCAACCAAACAAAGCAAGATTGTCAAGACGACCGCCGGAGCGTGGGACTTGTGCGGTGCTTCCTTTTCTTCTTCATAGGGTTCATAAACATCCGGTTCGCTCATATCAATTTCTTTTCCATCCGGTGAAAAGAGAGTGGAGCTGTCAACAAGCGATTCTCCGCATTTTACACAGCAAAGAACATCATCCGGATTGTCATACCCACAGTTTGGGCATATCATAGAGGACCCTCCTTCTGCAGAATGAAAACGGCGGCAGATATAATAAAGCAGCAGCACCATCATAGAACCGACAAGCGCTCCCGCCGTATCCAGCAAAACATCCAAGCCCGACGGGCAGCGCATAGAGACAAACGACTGGTGGAATTCATCACTTGCAGCATAAAGCGCACAAAGTGCTGTGCTTACAGGCACCCATACCGATGCTTTCCAGTGAAATCCGGAACTCCAGCCGGAAACAAACACACCAAGTAAAAAATAGATCGAAAAATGTGCCGTTTTCCGGACGATATGGTTTGCTGCAGCCTGCGTAAGATTTAGGCGAAATGTTTTTTGCAGCCACTGTGCAATGGGAACACTCATCCCATCACTTTGCGCCCCATTCTGCGCGGAACAATAATAAATAACCGCCATACAGCATAGGGCCATGAAGAAACAAATCCAATGGTACACATGTTGTCCTGTTGGTTTCTTCATATGCAAAACCCGTTTTTCAATTTCTTAAATTTAACCACCAAGGACACTTCCACTCCATTATCACGGGAATGAAAATAGTATAGCACATTTTTTATGCTCTGCAAAGCACATGATCAAGTGCAGCCTCAGCAAAAAGTTCTGCCGTTAAAAGTATCATAGCATATTTAAAAAGACAAATTTGTAAAAAAAGAGATTTTAATAAGTTTATGCAAATGATGACTTTGGATAAACTGAGCTGCTAATTTATCATTTAAACTACAAAAATGTCCGTCTCTGCTCCCAGAATACGGACATTTCCTGTATATCCTCTTTCTTAAAGTGTTCCAAAAATGCGGTCTCCTGCATCACCGAGACCCGGCACAATATAGCCATGCTCATTCAAATGATCATCCACTGCTGCACAATAGAGTTTAACATCTGGGTGAGCCTTGGTAAAAGCTCTAATTCCTTCTGGTGCTGCAATAATACACATAAACTTGATGCATTTCGGGTGACTGCGTTTAATAATACTGACCGCATCAATTCCGGAACCACCAGTGGCCAGCATTGGATCCAGCACAATGACCTCACGCTTTTCAATATCACTGGGCAGTTTACTGTAATACTCAACCGGTTCCAGTGTTTCCGGATTCCTATACAGGCCAATATGCCCGACTTTCGCTGCAGGTACCATGGACAGCACACCGTCTACCATACCGAGTCCTGCACGCAGAATTGGAATAAAAGCCAATTTGCGGCCGGCGAGGACTTTTGTCGTTGCTGTGGAGACCGGAGTTTCAATCTGCACTTCCTCCAGCGGCAAATCCCGCGTTGCTTCGTAGCACTCCAACATAGCAATTTCACTGACCAACTGACGAAAATCCCGGCTTCCGGTATTTTTATCACGCAAATAAGTCAGTTTGTGCTGGATCAGCGGATGATCCATAATCAATACATTTTGATTCTCCATTTGTGCTTTTGATTCTCCTCAAGGAAATCTTACAATTCTCCATTTTCAATTGCTGTAATCTCATCCAGACGGCGCTGATGACGGCCGCCTTCATACGGCGTATCCAGATAAATCTTCACGAGTTCAAGCGCTTCTTTTGCATTCAAAACGCGTCCGCCAAGGCACAGGCAGTTGCTGTTATTGTGGCGGCGTGCCATTTCTGCGCCGTAAGGTTCCGTGACAACCGTTGCACGGATACCTTTCACTTTGTTTGCCGAAATCGACATACCGATTCCAGTTCCACAGCACAGAATTCCGCGGTCGCACTTACCCTCTGCAATACTGTGGGCAACTTTTGCCGCAATCGGCGGGTAATCTACACTTTCTTCGTTGTCCGTACCGAAATCCTGATAATCAATCCCACGATCTGCCAAATAACTCTCAATCACTTTTTTGAGCTGAAATCCACCATGATCACAGCCAATTGCTAACATATTGGTATCCTCCGTTTAATCCAATGGTATTCTCAAATAAGGCTTTAAACTACAGCCAAAATAACATACGAATATTTTTCTTACTATGCGTGCCTGCGCTTCAGGGAACGCTGCGCCTGCGGCGGACGCAGATAAACTGGCATTAATTCCTCGGCAGATACCAAAGTACCCGCTTCTGCCGCACGAGCTGCACAGGACGCTGTACCGCAGGCACGCTGAAAGCGAATCGGCTCCGGCGCAAGACGCGCATGGACCGGCGAAAAATCAGGGGAATTTGCGCAAAGTTCCGCACCATCCCCGACCAAAACCACTGGTGCTGCAGTTTGCGCACATTCTTTCGCAAGTTCTGTAATGGAAAGTGCCCGATCCGGTGTTAAACGGCAAATCCGACCGTCTTTGATTTCAAACATCGCATTGTAAACCTGCCCACAACGAGCATCCATCACACAACAGGCAGTACAGTCGAGCACACGCAGATTTTCTGCCATTGCCTCCAAAGTAGAGACACCCGCACAAGGTTTATCCTGTGCAAAAGCCATTCCCTTAATGCTGGCAACCCCGATGCGTACACCTGTAAAGGAGCCCGGCCCCGCTGTGACCGCAAACAAATCAATTTGCTGCAAATCAACTTTCGAATACTCCAGCACACCGCAAACCATCGGCATCAATGTTTGACTGTGTGTCAGCTTAACATTGGTATAACATTCGCCCAGCACCTTGCCATCCTGCCAGACACAGGCAGATGCTGCGCCGGCCGAACAGTCAATCGCTAATATCTTCATAGTACCTTCCTTTTACAGAATATCAGAGCCAGAACTCTCGATGGTAATCAGACGGTCATCATCCTCTTTACCTCGCGCAAAGGTAATATGCACTGCTTCCGGCGGCAGCGCTTCTTCGATATTCTCGCTCCACTCAACGATCATAACACCGCCGTCCTCCAGATAATCAAAATATCCGGTAGAGGAAAGGTCATCCCAGCCTTCCACACGGTACATGTCAAAATGGTAAAGCGGAAGACGCCCCCCGTCATAAACATGTACCAACGCAAAAGTCGGACTGGAAACACCGCCTGTGCCAAGTCCGGCGGCCACTCCACGGGTAAAGGCGGTCTTGCCCATTCCCATCGGGCCAAAAAGTGCAAGCACTTCTCCGCCCTGAAGTTTTTGTGCAATCCGTTTCCCAAGCGCTTCTGTCTCTGCGGCAGAATGCGTTTGCACATTCTGCACTTTTTTCTGCGTATTCATTCAGAACAGCCCCGTAATCCGTCCATCATCCGTCACATCAATCTTCTCTGCAGACGGCACTTTCGGCAGTCCCGGCATCACCATGACATTCCCGGCATAAGCAACCACAAATCCGGCACCGTTTGAGAGCTTCAGATTCCGAATATGCAGCGTGAAATCACGCGGACGTCCCAACAAAGACGCATCGTCAGATAAACTGTACTGCGTCTTGGCGATACAAACCGGCAGTTTGTCTCCACCCAGCGCTTTGATTTCTTTCAGCGCCTTTTTCGCTTTCTTCGTGTAAGCGACCTCTTTTGCACCGTAAATTTCAGTTGCAATCCGGTTGATTTTTTCCTCTACCGTGCAGCTGTCCTCATACAGATAATGGAAGCTATTGGATTTTTCACACGCTTCCACAACTTTCTGAGCCAATGCTGTTCCGCCCTCTCCGCCTTTTGCAAAAACTTCGGACAGAGCAAAATCGGCGCCAAGATCTTTGCAGTAGCTCTCGATATACTCCAACTCCTCAGCAGGGTCGGTTCCAAATCGGTTGATTGCCACAACGACCGGCACACCGTATTTTCTCATATTCTCTATGTGTGCACCCAGATTAACAATTCCTTTTTTAAGTGCATCCATATTGGGCTTTGCCGTTTCTGTTTTGGGAACACCACCGTTGTATTTCAGTGCGCGGTCCGTGGCGACTAAAACAATCGCGGCCGGCTGCAGCCCTGCCAGACGGCATTTGATGTCCATAAACTTTTCTGCACCGAGGTCACTGCCGAAACCTGCCTCTGTAATACAGTAATCCGCCAACTTCAGCGCAATGCGGGTGGCACGCACACTGTTGCAGCCGTGCGCAATGTTGGCAAACGGACCGCCGTGCATAATTGCCGGTGTGTTTTCTAGTGTCTGCACCAAATTTGGATTAATGGCATCCTTGAGCAGAGCTGCCATAGCACCCTGTGCATGCAGATCTTTTGCATAGACCGGATTTCCCTCTGTAGAGTAGGCAACCAGAATCCGCCCCAGACGTTCTTTGAGATCATGCATATCTTTTGCAAGACAGAAAATTGCCATGACCTCGCTGGCAACGGTAATGCAGAATCCATCCTCACGCACAAAGCCATTCGTTTTTCCGCCCAGACCTACGACCACGCTGCGCAGAGCACGGTCATTCATATCCATGCAGCGGGAAATCAGGATACGGCGGGTGTCAATATGCAGGGCATTTCCCTGATGAATATGGTTGTCCAGCATCGCACAAAGCAGGTTGTTTGCCGCTGTGATCGCGTGCATATCTCCTGTGAAATGCAGGTTAATATCCTCCATAGGGACGACCTGCGCCCATCCGCCTCCGGCTGCACCGCCTTTAATGCCAAAAACCGGCCCAAGGCTTGGCTCACGCAGTGTAACCACCGCTTTCTTTCCAATCTTGGCCATTGCTTCGCCGAGACCGACACTGGTTGTTGTCTTTCCTTCGCCCGCAGGGGTTGGGTTAATCGCTGTCACAAGCACCAGTTTCCCGTTTGGTGCATCTGACAAACGGTCAAATAAGGACTGATTCAGTTTTGCCTTGTAGCGTCCATAAGGTTCCAATTCCTCATCGTGGATGCCAAGCTTCCCTGCAATCGTCGTGATAGGTTCCATCTTCGCCTGCTGCGCAATTTCAATATCTGTCACGATACGGTTCCTCCTTACACATTCTTGGCTATTAGTATAGCACAACCGGTGCTGTTTCGGAAGTACGGATTCTGCAGATTTATGTTTTTGTCACACGTCAAGTATTTCTGTCTTTGTTTTTATCATTTATAATAAAATAATAACCAGATTGATTTGTAAGAAATTTGTAAGAAATCTGCTAGTTTCTTCGTAAGATTTTTGCGATATGCTTTTAACAGGAGGAGAAAAAATGAGTGAAGACAAAATTCTGGTCGTGGACGATGATCACGAAATTACAAAGGCAATTGCTCTGCTGCTGCAAAAAGAAGGGCTGCAGACTGAGTGTGCCTACAATGGAATGGAGGCGTTAGAAAAAGTAACAGATCCGCAGGTCTGTCTGTTGATTATTGATGTGATGATGCCAAGGTTAGATGGTCTTTCTGCTGTAATGCGCATCCGCGAAAAGCGAAACCTTCCGATTCTTGTGCTGTCTGCAAAAAGTGAGGATTCTGACAAAATACTCGGCCTTTCTATGGGGGCAGACGACTACATTACCAAGCCGTTTAACCCCCTAGAATTGACAGCCCGGGTAAAATCTCATCTCAGACGTTACAAAACGCTGGGCAGCCGGAATGAAGAAATGCAGCGCGGTATTCTGTGTACCGGCCGGCTCGCCTTTGATCCTGCTGCAAAACAACTGGCTGCAGACGGTGAACCTGTGCATTTAACCGCAACAGAAACAAAAATTGTTAATCTCTTGATGCGAAATCTCGGGCGTGTCTTCTCCGCCGAGGAAATTTACCGCCGGGTGTGGCACGAAGATGCCTACAACGTGGAAAACACAGTGATGGTACATATCCGGCGCATCCGCGAAAAAATCGAACTGAATCCAAAAGAACCTGAATACTTAAAGGTGGTGTGGGGACTTGGTTATAAAATGGAAAAGAAATGAAGGCAAGAATACGGTTCATTTACAAAAGCACTGGCGAAATAACAGGTTCGTCGGGTGGTTGGGTTTTTTCTTAGGTACCAGCATTTTGCTGACCGTGGCCGCATGTTTTTTCGGTCCACAGGTTGCAGCTTCCATCGGCAGCTCTTCCTATCAAGACCTATTGCAGGACAATTATAAAAAGACTAACCTTTTTAGGAACTCCATTATGTCCGGTATCTATGCGATGACATATGTACATGCAAACGGCAGTTATTTCGGCAGCCTTTACAGCCCATATAATTTTCACTCCTGCACTTCTGCTGAGCAGGAAAAAAATATTTTCCCATGTGCAGCAGTCGAAAACGATAAGCTTATCTATCAACGCGGTGGGATGAATTATCACGCACTCTGCGCAGATGGGTTTCACACAAAAATGCCCTTACTGAAAATCACCTTGCAAAGCCACGCCATCACGGGGATGGAAGTCCTGCAGAACGGCAATACAGTTGATCCGGACAACAATATTGAATGGGTCTCCCAACTTCGCAATACGCTGCTGCACCGCACGATACCAAACATGACGGACGATAACGGCAAGGAACCAGCTTCCGGCATCACATCGGATAAAGGCCGCACTCTTTATTTCACCTTAACCGATTCACTTCCGAATACGTCTGTTTACAATGCCTATGCCGCTGAAAAGCAGCTGTATAACGGCATTATCAATAATTTGGGCTTTCTGATACCCGCAATACTGCTTGCGATTGCAATTCTTTTCTATCCCGGTAAGCAAAGCGGTGACCGTACCTTTGCCTCCTTTGCAGGTCACATTCCTGTGGAAATAAAACTAGTGTTATTGTTATTCTTGTATATTAGCCCTTTTGCTTTTGGCATGATCATGCTTTCTTCTCTTTCCAGTTTTGCTCTGTCGCACTGTTTATTCCTTTTGCTGTGGTATGTATGGCTCACCTATTTCCTCATCAATGACATTCTGTACAAAACTTTTGCCATGCACAGTTTGATACGCCATCTGTGGCGGAGCATGCATAACGCCTTGTACAAAAATGCTGAAAAGGCCCCACTCACCCATTTGATCCAGCGCTGGCTTCTGCCGCTGTACATTTTTGTTAACATCTGTATGATACCATGTGTAATGATTTTTTCTTTTTCCGACAGTCTATTTTATTCGCCGTCCGGTTATCACCATCTTTTGCGATTCTGTTTTTTCGGTGGTCTTGCCGCTTTAACCATTTATTTAGAGTACCGCTGTTGGAAAAAGGCAGATTTTCTTGGCTCACAGATGGCAAAGCTGACCAATCAAATTCGATTGATTCGCAGCGGTGTGCAGCCGCCGCCCTTCCATGTGGGCGGATGTGACCAGCTTTCTGCAGCAGCATATGACCTCAATGCCGTACAGGATGGCATTGAAGCCGCTGTAAATGAACGTGTACGCAGCGAACGCATGAAAGTAGAGCTCGTCACAAATGTCAGTCATGACTTGAAAACACCGCTTACTTCCATCATCAGCTATGTACATTTGCTGCAGGAAGAAGAGCTTTCCCCTACTGCATACGACTACGTTCAAATTCTTGCACAGAAAAGCGACCGGTTAAAATCCATTGTGCAGGATGTTTTTGACATTTCCAAAGCGGTCAGCGGCAACCTTACCGTCAATTGCAAAACGTTAGACCTTGCAAAACTGCTGCGCCAAACGCTCGCAGATATGGATGAGCAGATTACAGCAGCGCCCGTCACGTTTCGTACCCAGCTTCCGGAAAATCCCGTTTGGATTTTTTCGGATGGCGACCGGCTGTATCGTGTTTTCCAAAATTTATTTCAAAATGCAGCGCAATATTCACTTGAAAGTTCACGTGTTTTCGTTACATTGGAGGTTGACCCAGCACACGCCTGTGTGCGTGTACGCAACACTTCTAAATATGAGATTGGTGATGCACAGGCGCTGTTAGAGCGTTTTACACGCGGGGATAACACCCGCTCTTCAGAAGGAAGCGGACTGGGACTTTCGATTGCGCAGAGCTTTACAACGGCCTGCGGCGGAACTTTTTCAATTTCTGCACAAGCAGATCTCTTTACGGCGGAAGTTAACCTTCCACTCAGCAAGCCGCCGCAGCCAAATCAAAGCAGTGAAATAGATCCACACACCTGAACTGTCCAATCAACAAATGATATGAATGCACATTCTGCCTTTCGAGCAGTCCGAAAAGAAATTCCGATATTGTCCGGTGGTGTACAAAACTTTTTTGTGCTATAATAGCGTGGAAACTGTGCCGCACGGAAAGGCTCCTGCGGCGAAAGGACGTGTGCAATGCATAATTTTGGTTCGCGCGCAATCGAGTACCTTCGGCGCACAGATAAACTGCTTTGGCTCATTATGATTGCTATTTCCATTTACAGCCTAATTCTTCTGAAAACAATCCCCAATAAAGACAGCGGCCGCAGTTGGTTCTCCATACAGCTGATGGCAATTATTGCCGGTTACATTGGTGCCTTTTTGCTGACGCTGGTTGATTACCGAACTGTCGGAAATTACTGGTATATGATTGCAGCTTTCTGCATTTTCATTATTCTGCTTACATTATTCAAAGGAATTTCCATAGAGGGAGCTGCTGGTGTAAATGCCAAAGCATGGCTGCAGCTGCCAGGCAAAATAACTTTTCAGACCAGTGAACTAGTAAAAATTGGATTTTTGATTACTTTCGGTAAACATCTGGAACTCCTGCAGCAGGAAAACAAGATGCACAGTCTGCAGCATGTCCTGCTCTTAGCCGTACACGCTGCTGTGCCGATTCTGTTGGTACAGATGGAAGGGGATACCGGAACTGCAATTATTTTTGGGTTTATGTTTCTGTTCATGGCTTTTTCTGCCGGCGTGCAGCTGCGGTATTTTGCGGTTCTGGCAGGTATTGGTGCAATGGCCGCACCCATCATATGGAATTTCGGACTGGAGGATTACCAAAAGTCGCGAATGCTGATTTTCCGCCACCCGGAAGCAGACCCACTCAACTATGGTTTTCAACAGCTTGCCGGCAAACTGAGCATCTCCAGCGGGCAATTAACCGGACGCGGATTATTTGTCTCTCCGCGGGTAAATTCAGGAACCGTGCCTGTGCAGGAAAGTGATTACATTTTTTCTGCTGCCGGAGAAGAGCTGGGCTTCATCGGATGCATTTCCATCATTATTTTGCTGGTTGTCTTGCTTCTTCTGTGCATAAGGAATGCACGTCGTGCTACTGACCTGCTTGGCAGCAGCATTTGTGTCGGCTTCTTCGCCATGATTTTAGCGCAGATGTTCTTTAATCTAGGTATGTGCCTCAATCTTCTGCCGGTTATGGGTGTTACACTGCCTTTCTTTAGTGCAGGCGGCTCCTCAGTGATGTGCCTGTACTTTGGATTCGGCCTAGTGGAAAGCGTAGCCATCCACAGTGCTGAAGGACGTAACAGTAAACGACTGTTTGAATAATAAAGAAAAGAATAGGACATAAAACGACAGAAGGAAAGGACTGCTGCTTCACTTTCGTTTAGCAGCAGTCCTTTCCTTTTTTATATCCTTTTATGACAAACTGTCTATGTAAGCTGCAATACCACGTCCGGTTCTGGCTCTGGTGTATTGAAATGTTGCAGTATCTGGTAAGTGATAATATTTGCGCATAGCCGTCTCATAACCCAAAGCACTTCTGTCTGGTTTAAAGTTAAATGTCACATTACAAAATGTCCAGTCAAACTGATTGTAATCAATCAACACGGTATTCCGCTGACCTTTTTGTACTTCTGTAATCTGCTGCTCGATATGAGAAGCGGCAGTACCATTGATGATGGCACCACGCGCAATACAGGCAAAGGAAAGCACGCCTATTAGTATCAACGCGCTCTGTAAAATGTCAGCCCAACGGATAGATCTGCCATAATCCCAAAGGACGCAGAAAATCATCAGCAGAGCAAAAGCATACAAAAGCATTCTTGCACGGCCGCAGCAGTGGGTCGCAACTGCCGGTATCGCCTGTGATGCCCACATACCAGCATACAGAACGGGCAGATAGCGACAAGGATTTTCCCGATTCGGCTCTTTCTCATGTGCGCAAATCAACAAAGCCGCAAAAATCAGCAAAATATACAGGAGCCAGAAAACAGTCAGGACAGCTTCTGCCCCCATCTGAAGACGGCTGTGCCGATCTATTTTTGGCAAGAATTGCAGCATAGGAAGGTGAAGGCTCCGGCTCAAGGGTGCCAGCAATGCCCCAAAACATAAATAAAATTGTATAAGTTTATACAAACATTTCCTTTTTCCCTTCCCCTTGCGTTCAAGGAGAAATATCGCCACAAATCCCATTGCAACCAACCAAGGCCAGTAATCATTGACCAAAGGACTAAAATACCGCATAAAATTATCGGTCAGTTTTCTAAGCACACTTTCCTGCACAGTATTTTCTTGTTTCATCCGGAAATAAGCGCCGGGAGCCGTTAACATAAAAACCAGCACAACAGCATTGAGAAACGTCAGGACTTTAAAACTGAGTGGTATTTTTTCTGCACGGTTTTTTCTCAAGTATAACAAGGTCACTATGCACATAAGAAGCATCATCGTCGTCACCTGCTCATGCAGCAGTGCTGCAGCTAAAAAGCAAATTGGAGACAACCATGAAAAAACTTTTGGAAGAGATCTGCCGCGGATCTTATTGTAAAATGGTAAAAATCCTACCATCATCAGTAAAAGCGGATAGAGATAATTTGTGGAGCCATCCAGCCATAGAAATGTGTCGGAAAAGAGATGCGAAGACATCGGCAGCAGTCCGGGAAATACCGCACAGACACACGCTAAAAGGATTTCCTGTCTGTCCGGCATGCCGTCCGAATGAAGTGAACCTCTGACATAATAGAAAAATAGCAATGAGAGCAGTACCACCACAACGGCAGTTAAAATTTTCCACACACGCATGTCCATCATCAAAAAAACGCCGGCGAGAAGGTTCCCCATTCTGGCGCCGCCATACGTGTAGTATTTCAGATAACTGTCCCAAATTCGTGGAAAACTGCCTCCATTTACGCTAAACCGATAATCATCCCCCTGCAGGAATGTATGGGAGTAGATCACCATCCAAAAAATAAGCGCTGCCAAAAACGGGATAAAGAGAATCCAGCGTCTCCCGCTTTCTTGTTTTCTGCCCACTTCTTCTCCACCCTTCAGCAAATTTATAAAATCTATTGGATTTTCCTCATATTTTCCAATTATACGCTCCTATGATATCCTCGTCAATAAAAATGAGCTTTCGCCAACTATTAAGCCGGAAAAAGCTCACTCCTATTCAATCTTTTTAATCAGCCGTTTACCATCAGCTTGCATATTTCATTGCTGAAGGATACTGGATTCTCAATCGGCACTCCCTCAATCAGCAGTGCCTGCGTATACAGCAATTGTGTATATTCTTTTAGTTTATTCGTATCCAGTTTATAAAGTGCACGCAGTTTATCAAAAATCGGATGGTTTGCATTAACTTCCAGCACCCGCTGTGCCTTTACTTTGTCATTATTGCTATTGGGAATCGCATTCAGTATTTTTTCCATTTCCATTGACAAAGCACCGTTTGTGGAAAGGCAAACCGGATGACTCTTCAATTTTGTAGAAAGGATGACTTCTTTCACCTGACCATTCAAAGAATCCTTCATGAAGTTCAGCATGTCCTTATTTTCTTCCACTTTTTTCTTGGCGGCCGTTTTCTCCTCTTCGGTTTCAAGGCCAAGGTCATCTGCGGAAACAGACTTAAATTCCTTATCATCATATTTCATCATCATGCGCAGCGCAAATTCGTCCACATTATCCGTAAGGTACAGAATCTCATAGCCTTTGTCTTTAACTGCTTCCGTTTGTGGCAGCATATCAATCTTTGCCACGGATTCGCCAGCCGCATAGTAAATGAACTTCTGGTCTTCTTTCATTCTTTCGGTATATTCTTTCAGGGTAACCAGCTTCTTCTCGCTGCTGGAATAGAAGAGGAGCAAATCCTGCAGTAAATCTTTGTGCTGACCGTAATCACTGTAGACCCCATACTTTAGCTGCAGACCAAAGGCTTTAAAGAACTGCTCATATTTCTCGCGGTCATTTTTCAGCATCGTTTCCAGTTCAGACTTAATTTTTTTCTCCAGCCGGCTGGCAATCAGTTGCAGCTGACGGTCATGCTGCAGCATTTCACGGGAAATGTTAAGGCTCAAATCCTGACTGTCTACCAAACCGCGAACAAAGCTGAAATAATCTGGCAGCAGATCCGCACATCTGTCCATAATGAGGACACCGTTGCTGTAAAGCTGCAAACCCTTTTCAAAATCCTTGGTATAGTAGTCATAACTTGCATGGGCCGGAATAAAGAGCAGGGCATTGTAAGTGGCTACCCCCTCTGTAGAACTGTGGATAACTTTGAGGGGATTCTCATAATCGCCGAACTTGCTCTTATAAAAGTCATTGTATTCATCCTGCGTAATCTCATTTTTATTCTTGCGCCAGAGCGGAACCATGGAATTCAGTGTTTCCATCTCGGTATAATCCTCATACTCCGGCTTATAATCGTCCGGTGCATTTTCCGGCTTTGGCTTCTGACGGCTTTTTTTCATTTCCATACGGATTGGGTAACGAATATAGTCGCTGTATTTTTTGACCAAGTTTTTAATCGTGTACTGGTCTAAATAAGTATCGTAATTGTCATCGTCCGTGTTATCTTTAATGTCCAAAATAATCTTTGTGCCGCGGCTTTCTTTTTCACAGGAATCGACTGTATAGCCTTCCACACCACAGCTCTGCCAGCGCCACGCCTCGTCGCTGCCAAAGGCCTTGCTCTCAACTGTCACACGCTTGGCAACCATAAAGGCAGAGTAAAAACCAACGCCGAACTGGCCAATAATGTCCACATCTTTTTGTTTCTGATTGGCTTCCTTAAATGCAAGGGAACCGGACTTCGCAATTGTGCCGAGATTCTTCTCCAATTCCTCTTTTGTCATACCGCAGCCGTTATCTTCTAAGATCATTCTCCGGTTGTCATGGTCCAGTGTAATTTGAATCGCAAAATCATCGCGGGAAAGGCCTGTATCATTTTTCTGCAGAGATTGATAATAGAGCTTATCCATTGCATCACTTGCATTACTGATTAACTCGCGCAGAAAAATTTCCTTATGCGTATAAATAGAATTAATCATTAAGTCCAAAAGACGTTTTGATTCTGCCTGAAACTGTTTCATTTCAACGACCGCCTCTTATTTTATAATTTTAGCACTCTATTGCCTTAAGTGCTAAAATTATTGTAGTACAGCCGACAGGAAAATTCAATAGACAAATTATGAATAATACAGCAAAAAGTCAGAACGGCCCTTTCTCTTTGCGGCAAAATTGACTTTTCACTCTCAGAAAGCATCGTCACGTGATGAGTTTCCAACTGTATTTTCATGCACAAATAAAAGAAAAGCCACCAGTTTCCCCAGTGGTTTCAATGTAAGTCAGATATGTTTATTTTTTCTTACCCTGTTGTTTGGTTTCTTCTGTACCTTCGGCAGACTGAGTGCCAACACGTTCTGCTGGTTTCTCATCCTGATCAACTTGATCTTCAAACGGATGCATCAGGTCCTGCCAGATGTCATTGACATATTCCACACATTCCAAATATTTCTGAGCAACAAAAGTCATACTTAAATCCAGCTCTTTTGCAGCTTCAGAAACTCCGCGCCAATCAGCATTCTCATAGTCAATAACCAAACGGAGCAGCGCACCGGGTTCCCCTTCTCCAGTGAGCAGTCCCTGCTTCAGCTCGTCCGCCACCGGCAGCGCTTCCATTGCATTTTCAAGCGGAACCTGCAGAAGTGTATCCAAAGTAGAAAACATACCCAACAGGTAAGACTCGGAACGAGAAAGTGGGAAGTCCGGCAGAAAATCGACTAGTGCCTGGCACATGCTGCCGCGCAGGAATGCTGTTCGGATCAGTTCATTATTGACACTATCATCTTCACCGCTGAAGCTCATTAAATAAACCCACTGCTTCAACTGCCCCACGCCTAAAATGGTCAGCGCCTGCATAACCGACTTGACTTTATTCCGAAGGGCAAAGTAGCTAGAATTCACCATTTTCAGCAAAGAATAAGTCAGCGTAACATCTTGACTGATAATCCGCTCAATTTCATCAAGATTAGGTTCTTCTTTTGTAACAGCAACCATGAGTTGGAAAAAGTTAGACTGCAGATGATCCATACGGTGAACATTTGTACTGAGCAGATTGGCGACATTCTCACCCTGATAGAAATCCACAGCCAGTTCATTAGCCTTCTCGATGGCTGCTTCCGTATTGACATTATAAGCGGCCACCTGCTTGCCGAAGCTGCGGGCAACCATGACTTTCTGTCGAATCTTTGGATCTTCCGGATTGGAAAAATCAATTTTAATAATACTGATATCATCCAAAATTCCAAAGCACCGCTGTGTGAATTCAAAATTCATCAGCGCCACCCGATAGCCCTGTTTTTTATAGCGGCAAATAATCCTTTGCGCCAGTGGATGCACAATCACATTATCTTCAATCTGAATAACCAATCGATTTTCTGAAAAAATGCGGGGAATATTTTTCATCAGCAGATTGGGCGTAAATGTGATGAACGCATCTTTGTCTCCCAAAAAGTTATTTTGATCCAGCCCCATAAAAAAGTCCTGAATTGCGTTGGCTGCGCGGCTGTCCTGTTGGTTGTAAAGCGAAGATTCATCTTCTTGAAAAAGTACTTCATAGGCAGCCACTTTCTTTTCGCGGTTCATAATGGGCTGTCGAACAATACAAGTCTGCATTTCTGCCTTTCCTCCTTTGTCTCATACATGATAACAAAATAATATAATCTATTTCCCTGCTAATTCGCAGAAAATCAAATGCCGAGTGACCGGCGGTATTCCTCCAGACAAATCCCTTTTCGTATCATATCCTCTGCATATTCCCGGCCCACATATCGAAAATGCCACGGCTCAAAGGGAACACCCGTGACAGCTTCTTTCTCTTTGGGATCGCGCAGAATGTACCCATATTGCCATGAATGCTGAGAGAGCCATGTAAATGCGGCCGTTTTCGCAAAGCTTGAGTCCAGCGTAAGATGCGACGGCGTCACAAAATCCACGGCAAGCCCGGTATGATACTCACTGTATCCGGCAGGCTGCACAAATCCTGAACTGTTGGACATTTGGGACCGGTACAGACTGTCCTGCTCGCTCATGCTGCGGAATGCTGAGTTGAGCCTTAATTCCACTCCATCCGCTTTTGCCGCAGCCAGCATCTGTTCCAATTGTTTCTCGGTACGTGAATCGACACGAAACCCATCTTTCCGCTGAAACAGGGAAACCTTAAAATTTTCAGGAAGCGGATGCTGGCGGTTCACAAGAATCAGACGCCAGTCGGAAATCAACGCCTTTTGTGCTTCCGCATTCCGGTCCTGCTGTGATTCCCTGTATACTGCAGATGATGATAACAATTTTGCTGCAGAAGAACTGTCTCCAACCGAAGAAACCGGCGCACAGAAATTCATCAAAAGGATTATCACAATTCCGGCAGCACAAACCAATAGACTTGCACGATTAGACGACTTTCGTATTCTCTGTGTTTTCCGTTCTTCTTCCTGCAGCCTTTTTTGCCGCCGTTCATAATAATTCATACTGGTGGTGCCATCTTTTCCACATTTTCACCGTCTGATGCGGCAGAAGGTGCTGCAGACTCTTCCGCCACACCCTCCGGATGCGTGGCGCGGTCTGCTACTTTCAGAATCTCCACATAGATTTTTGCAACCGCTTCATACAGTTCCGGCGGGATGGTTGTCCCTACCTGCAGCATACACATCATAGAAGCGGCACTGTCATCTCGAAAGACAGGAATGCCATGCTGCTCTGCAAGGTCAATAATACGTTCCGCGATTCCTCCATAACCTGCTGCAATCACAACCGGTGCTTTATCTTCTTTGGCATTATATTTCAGTGCTACTGCTTTTTCTTCTTCAGATCTTGACATCTACGCCAGTCCTCCTATAGGGTAAAGTTCTAAATACCTGCATCAGGGAACGGGGACGCTCCAGTTTCTCAATACGAATGGTACCTACCCGGTAAGGTGTCTGGTCTAACACCTTTTTCACGGTTTTATCAAAGTCCTGATAAGTATTGATGAGTGCTTCCGGACAGTACAAGGTAAAATCGACTTGATTATTTCTCTCATAAACTTCTGCCTCAAATCGGCCAAACGCTTCCACATCAATTACCAAAAGCATGTGTATTCCCTTTTCCTCATCAGCTTTTTCTCCGCGGTCCTGACTTTGCGGATCAATCCAGATTTCAGCAAAAGAGCGGAGGTCCTGATAAGCCATCGGAACCACATAATGTAAAAGCGGCGTGAAATTGCTGGGTGAAGAAAGCAGGCTGCGAATAATTTTTTCCATTCGCTCCTGTTCAGCGGGATTATTTTCCCCTTTAATTTCCCCGGAAAGCAATTGGACCAATGTATCCATAACCTTGGAGGAAGTGCCTGTTGTTCCTTCTTTCCCCTCCGACACAGACTGAAGATACTGCGACAGAAGAGCTTTAAACTGATCTCGTGTTTGAAAATTCAGCAAGCGCCAGACTCCAATGGCACTTTCCTGCAAAAACTGCTTGTTGCTGTTATGGCGGGAAAGGTTATAGATTGTAATGGAAACTACTTTTTCCAATTCCTGCGAAAAGAGGATGCTGTTCTGCACATCCTGCAGCAATTCCAGTGTTTCCTGTTTCAATGCCTGAAAGTTCTGTTCTGCATCCGGAGCGCGAAAGCGCTGAGCCAGTTCCGTAAGGCGTGGTGCCAAATTCTTGCTCGAAGAAAGCCGATTTGCAAGGAAATTAAGGCTGTTGGCCACAGCATCCCGAATATCACGATTCCCAATATTATAATTAATTGCCCGCAGCAGGTTTGCAATAGCCGGCTGGATCTCAGAGTCTTTTCCCATCTCATTACTGACCTGCCGCAAGAGCGTAAACAATTCGCCGCGGAATGCAGTGGAATCTTGTTCCTGCGCTTTCATTTCATCAGCAACCGCATCCGGTTGAACCAGCATGGCATTAAACATTTGCTCAATTCCATCCGTTACCGTGCGATTATTTTCCGGCAGAAGCTTCACGATCTCTTCGAGAACATATATATTTTTCAGGTAGGTCTCCGTCACAGAAGGATCTTTCAGCAGGCTTTCCAGAATATTAGGGCTGCCTTCCTGAAGAAGTTTTGTATTCTGCTGAAGAATGGCAGGCTGCGGAAGAGGCTGAGCGACTTTGGTAACATCCTGCATCTGAAATGGTGCTGTAGCCTCTGTACTGGAACCAGGGCGAACCGGGATTTGCTGATTTTTATCTGCTACAGGGCTGGTAATCTTTAGAATATCAGCCAACGAATCACCCCATTTTTGTGACCATACTTGTTCAATAAATCTTTTATGAAAATAAAATAAACTCCATTTATAATTATCCTATTTTTTTTGCCTTTTCTCAACATTCTCTATTAAGTTTTTCAAAAAAAATGCAATAACCTTTTATGAGTGGGTTTAAACTGAGTTTATAATTTTAAAAATTTTTGATTTGAAAATTTGAGTGATTTTGTTCCCAAATATGGCAAATAGTATTTTGAAAAAAATTTTATACCATTATCGTGAATATCCAATCCACCCAATTCGTATTAAAAGGAGCAGGTAAATATGAGCACAGATGATTCGAGTACGGATTCCCTATTAGAAGCTTTCATTTATGAAACCTCATCTTTGTTGGATCAGCTCGACGAAATCATGCTGGACTCTGAGAAGCAGAAAAGCCTGAGCGAAGATAATATCAACGAGATTTTCCGTATCATGCATACTACAAAAGGTTCCGCAGCTATGATGGGATTTAATGAAATTTCAAATCTTGCCCATTCGGTTGAAGATGTCTTCTTCCTGATTCGGGAAGATCCATCGCGTCTGAACCTAGTTTTTGACACACTGTTTGATTTAATTTTTCAATCTTCAGATTTTCTTCGTCAGGAAATTGAGTCCATCCAAAACAACGGCAGCGATTATTCTCCATCCGACCCGACAGATCTAATCAATAAACTGGAAGCACAGGCTGCTGTTATGAAAGGGCAAGCACCGGAAAAAGCCAAATCTCCCGCTTCTGAAAAGCCAGCCGCTCCGGAAGCGGCAGCAAAACCAGAAGGAGATAAAAAAGAAGCTGTTCCTCCCGAAGATACCACGCAAATCCGTGTCTTCTTTGCTGATGATTCGCAAATGGAGAATATTCGTGCTTTCATGCTGATGACACAATTAAAAGACCACTGCGATTTTATTGATTCAGACCCGCCGCATCCAGAAACGGATTCTTCATTGTGTGACAGCATCATTAAAAACGGCTTTATTATCACGGTAAAGCCTTCATATTCTCTGGATGATGTTATCAAGGTTATTGAGGCCAGCAGCAGCATCAAATCTTATGAAGTTCTCGGCTCGTCAAGCGGGAATACAAAAAAAGAAGAAAAAGCGGCCGCAGCTTCTGCAGGCAAACCTGCTGCGCCAGCTGCTTCTTCAGCTAAAAAAGCCAAAAAGCCGGGTTCCTCTTCCGGACATGGCGCATTGCAAAGTCTCATTAGCGTCAATCAGTCAAAGCTGGATCATCTAATGGATCTTGTGGGAGAACTGGTAACGGCTGAATCGATGGTTGCCAGCAACAAAGACCTTGCCGGTTTGAAATTGGACAACTTCACAAAGTCTTTTCGGGAACTGCGCAAACTGACCGATGAACTGCAGGATGTTGTCATGTCAATCCGCATGGTTCCGCTAACCGGAAATTTCCAGAAAATGAACCGCATTGTACGGGATATGAGCAAAAAGCTGAACAAAAAGGTCGATTTGGTTACTATCGGCGGCGAAACTGAAGTAGACAAAACAATTAGTGATGCGCTGACCGACCCACTGATGCACATGATCCGGAATTCGATGGATCATGCGATTGAAACGCCGGAAGAACGTGTTGCCCTTGGAAAATCGGAAACTGGTAAAATTACACTTTCTGCACGAAACGTCGGCGGTGAAATTTTAATTGATGTGAAAGATGACGGACGCGGTCTGGATACAGATGGTATCATGGCAAAGGCAAAAAAGAACGACATTCTGACAAAACCCGAAAGCGAATATACAGAAAAAGAAATTTTCCATCTAATCATGCTGCCGGGTTTCTCCACAAATGACAATGTGACGGAATATTCGGGCAGGGGCGTAGGAATGGATGTTGTGCGCAAAAATGTCGAAAATGTCGGTGGAAACATTTCGATCCACAGCGAAAAAAACAAGGGTACCACTTTTACGATGAAAATTCCGCTGACACTGGCTATTATGGATGTCATGGATATTTCTCTCGGCAAAACAACTTTTAGTATTCCAATTACTTCCATTAAACAGTCTTTCAAACTCACAGATGATAGTAAAATCATGCATAATACAGATGGCTCGGATATGATTATGCTTCGCGGCGAATGTTATCCCATCATCCGTCTGTATGAATATTTCAACATCCCAACACAGGTAACAGATCTGAAAGACGGCATTGTGATCCAAGTGGAGAGCGGAAGCGATGTCGCTTGTATCTTTGCCGACGAACTGCTTGGCGAACAGCAGGTCGTTGTGAAACCGTTCCCACCTTTCTTTAACAAATATAATTTAAAAAACAGCGGTCTTTCCGGATGCACGATTCTTGGAAACGGCAGCATCAGCCTGATTCTGGATATCCGCAATCTTTTAAGCTCCGAAAGGTAAGGTGACCATACATGGAAGAAAATACAACTCAGGCGATTCTTCAGGCATCAGATGATTTGAGTAACCGCTTTCTGACTTTTGGGATTGATGGCGCAGTCTATGGCATCAGCTTGACAAATGTTCTGGAAATTATCGGGATTCAAGACATTACGGCTGTTCCAAATGTTCCCCAGCATATCAAAGGCCTGATCAATTTGCGCGGTAAAGTCGTTCCGGTTATTGACACACGGCTCAAGATGGGAAAGGAAGAACGTGATTATGACAGCCTCACATGCATTATTGTTATTGACATTCAGGATATGCATATTGGACTGATTGTCGACCGGGTAGAAGAAGTTATTTCTATTGATTTGGAACATGCAGCCGTTCCCCCAAAAGCCGGAATGGAAGACAAACAATTTTTAAGTTCAGTTGTGGAACGCGATAACCATACCGTTCTAAACATTGATTTGGAAAAATTCATGGCAGATGATTTACGGCAATATTAGATCCTATATTTTTTAAAGAGAGGTCTCTAATATGTTTTTAAACAGCGCAAACAGCGGCTTAATCCAATTGACCGATCAGGAATTTAAAGAGCTTGTCAATTTTGTTCATACGAAGTATGGCATCAACCTCATTAAAAAAAGGGTGCTGATTGAGGGGCGTCTCTCCCAAACTCTCCGTCAAAAGGGCCTTACCTCTTTCCGCCAATATATCGATCTGCTGGAAGCAGACCGAACGGGCACAGAAATGACGCACTTCCTCAATAAAATCACAACAAACCATTCCTATTTTGCAAGAGAAAATGAACATTTTGAGTATTTATCAGACACCGTTCTTCCTTATATGGAGCGCACGCGCCATAATTATGATCTGCGTATCTGGAGTGCAGGGTGCTCTGCAGGTCAAGAAGCATACAATATGGCAATGACCATTGATCAGTATTTCGGACTACATAAATCACGGTGGGATACAACCATTTTGGCAACGGATATTTCTATGGATGTTCTTCAACGTGCCAAAAAAGCAATTTATCCGGCAAGCAACCTGACAAATATTTCTGCCCTGTGGAAACAAAAGTATTTTCATTCATTAGGAAACGGCACTTATCAAGTCTGCGATAAAATTCGGAAAGAAGTTGTTTTTAAGCCGCTGAACCTAATGGAGCCTTTCCATTTTGTGAAGCCCTTTGACATCATCTTCTGTCGAAATGTCATGATTTATTTTGATGCGCCAACCACAGACCAACTTATTCAAAAGTTTTATGATGTGACCGCTCCAGGTGGGTATTTATTTATTGGCCATTCAGAAGTCATTAATAAAGAAGCCACAAAATATCACTATATCCGTCCGGCAATTTATCAGCGAAAGGAGTAGTGAAGGATGCCAGCGATTCGTGTACTTGTTGTTGATGATTCCCTTGTCTTCCGTAAGCAGCTTCAACAGAGCCTTTCTCAAGATCCAATGATTGATGTCATTAGTACAGCAATTGACCCTCTTGATGCCAAACGGAAAATCTTAAGTCTCCATCCCGATGTCGTCACATTGGATGTAGAAATGCCTCACATGAACGGCATTGATTTTTTGAAACAGCTGATTCCTCAGTATCCGGTTCCTGTAGTGGTCGTAACTTCCACGCCAACCAGTGCATTGAATGCATTAAGTTCCGGAGCAGTTGATTTTGTAAAAAAGCCGGTTATTAAATCTCCGGAAGATCTTCAAAAATTCATGCGCGACCTTCGGTTTAAAGTTAAGATTGCTTCCCATGCAAAAGTGAAGAAATTTAACGCAGCTGCTGTAGTGCCTAGTTTAACGCAGCGGATATCTGCCGTAAAGGCTTTAAATCAAAACACCCTGATTGCAATTGGTGCTTCCACCGGGGGAACAGAAGCAATTCTGGCAGTGGTTAAAAACCTGCCAAAAAATACACCCGGGATTGTGATTGTACAGCACATGCCTCCAGTCTTTACCAACATGTATGCACAAAGGCTGGACAAGATTTGTAAAATGACAGTTAAAGAAGCGTCTGACAATGACCGCATTGAGCAGGGCCGCATTTTAATTGCTGCCGGTGAACATCATATGCGCGTGCTGAAAGACAGCCGCGGCTATTATATTCGCAGTCAACCAGGTGAACGAGTAAATGGACATTGTCCTGCAGTGGATGTCTTGTTTAATTCGATTGCTGACCTGCACACAAGCAATGCCATCGGTGTGATTTTGACCGGTATGGGAGCTGATGGTGCAAAGGGACTACTCCGCATGCGGCAGGCCGGTGCTTTTACAATTGGGCAGAATGAGGCGTCGTGTGTGGTTTACGGCATGCCCATGGAAGCCTATAAAATGGGGGCTGTGTGTAAACAGCTTTCATTAGATCAAATTCCGGATGAAATCCTTTATCAATTAAATAAGCACTGATCAGGAAAGTTAAAGCGGAAATGCCAATATCAATGTGGAACAAACGGCAAAGGAACCGTGGTGCTTACACACATGGAAAGAGTAACTGACAACTACATCGGCGCATACACATAAAACAAGGCCATCAAAGCTATGCCGGAAGCTATGATGGCCTTTATACTAAATGAATTCAGGGACTCTTTTCAGCAATATTACAATTACTACCACCAATGGAACAGAATTTAATGAAATAGAAAATGGCCATAAACTGGAAAAAAATCAAGAAACGACTGAAACAGCTCTGGTAATACCTGATTGATAACAGCATAAAAAAGAGGAACAACTGCTGCATATCATGCAGTGCCGCCCCTCTTCTTCATGCTTGAAGATACCGCCTAGCCCTAGCAGTTTCTTGCAGGCTTTTCATTAATCATCATCTTCGTCATCATCATGAAGACGACGTGCCAGTTTTTCCATACAGTGGCGGCAAACATTGTGGCCTTTGTATGTAATGATTCCATCCATGCTGTTGCAGAAAATACAAGCCGGCTGATACTTGCGAAGAATAATCTCTCCACTTTCTCCGACAAAGATTTCCAATGGATCTTTTTCTTTGATGTCAAGTGCCTTACGAAGCTCCTTTGGCAGCACGATACGGCCCAGTTCATCGACTTTACGCATGATTCCTGTTGATTTCATTCTTAGTGTCCTTCCTGTTTTATTATTAAAAAAATACCCTCACTCCATAATAATAGTATATTCGCCAAATAAAGTCAATATTTTCAAGCACTTTTTTATTGGCGAATATTTTTACACTTATTTTCATATGGATGCTGAGAGGTGGTGGAAATGCTAAATTGGATTTGGGCGGGAATGATTTTGATTAGTTTTATCTGTGCAGTCTGCACAGGACGGATGGAGCAGCTCTCGTCCGCTGTGCTGTCCGGCGCCGGCAGTGCCGTGGAACTTTGCATCACGACACTTGGCCTGATGTGTTTCTGGACAGGTCTAATGCATGCCGCCGAACGGGGAGGACTCACACAGCTTCTTGCAAAAGCACTTTCTCCCCTTCTGCACAGACTATTTCCAAAGCTGCAGCACAACAGTCCGGCGCTTGGTGCCATCTGCATGAACTTAACTGCAAATTTTCTGGGGCTGGGAAACGCGGCAACTCCTCTCGGTCTGGCCGCTATGCAGGAACTAAAAAAGGAGTCGGATGTACCCGCAGGGACTGCAGACAATGCCATGGTCCTTTTTGTCGTACTGAACACATCCTCCCTGCAGCTGATTCCGACATTCATGGCAGCGCTGCGCGGAAAGTATGGTGCTGTTCAGCCGTTTGATATTCTGCCAGCCGTATGGATTACTTCCCTGTGTGCATTGCTTGCTGCTGTTACGGCAGCAAAATTGATGGAAAGGCATTTCTGTGAATAAAGTAGGTATCTTTGCCGTACCGGCATTTGCAGCCGCGATCGTCTTATTTTGCTTGATTCGAAAAGTTCCCGTCTTTGATTCCTTTACCGAGGGTGCCCGCCAAGGAATGAAGGCCTCTTTCACCATTCTCCCAACCTTAGTGGGCTTAATAGTCGGCGTCACCATGCTGCAGGCATCCGGCGCTTTGGATTTGATGGCAGACGCTCTTGCACCTCTCATGCATGCCATCGGGCTGCCCTCTGCAGTTGCTCCATTAGTATTAATGAAACCCGTATCCGGCAGTGGTTCCACCGCTGTTCTCACACAAATTCTGCAGCAAAACGGCGCAGACAGCTTTGTCGGGCGGGTTGCCGCCGTTCTTTCCGGCAGCACAGAAACTACATTTTATTGTATTGCTGTTTACTATGGCAGTATTAAAGTGCATAAAACGCGGCATACACTTCCTGCAGCGCTTGTGGGCGACATGGCAGCGTGCCTGATCGCACCGCTCGCAGTACGCTTTGTATTTAAACAATACTAAATGAAGAATATGAATACTCAAACGGCAGCACGCTTTTGGCGGACGCTGTCGTTTTTTAGGCTCAGCCGCCTTTTATTTGTTTCGGCCGTTTTAGACTTTTACTGCGCACTCCCCGCTTCTTCCCGCAGCAGGGCAATTTCCCGTGCATGTCCGGCGGTATCCAGCGGAGTTTCCAACACAAACGGTAATTGGCATAGTACCGGATGCTTGATAATGCGCAGTAATGCCTGTATACCAATGTATCCTCCTCCAATAACCTCATGACGGTCTTTATGACTTCCTACAGGGTTTTTGCTGTCGTTCAGATGAACGGCTCTCAGACGTTGCAAGCCAATAATGCGGTCAAATTGTTCCAGTACAGCGTCTAGGCCATGAACAATATCATATCCTGCATCAAAAACATGACAGGTGTCCAGACAAACACCTATTTTTTCAGAAAGTTCAACACCATCTAAAATGGCACGAAGCTCCTCAAAGTTACGTCCGACTTCCGTGCCCTTTCCCGCCATCGTTTCCAGCAGAACCGTTGTGCGCTGTTCCTGCCAAAGCACTTGATTGAGAACCTCAGTAATTTTCCGGATGCCTATTTGCACCCCCTGCCCCACATGACTGCCCGGATGAAAATTATAATAATTTCCCGGTAAATATTCCATACGCGCAAGATCATCCCGCATCGTTTGCAGCGCAAACGCCTGTATCTCCGGTTTGGCCGCACATGGATTCAAGGTATAAGGCGCATGGGCAATGATGGGGGCAAAGTGATGTTCCGCCAAAAAATCCCGCAGTGCTTCCGCATCGGCAATATTCAACCGTCTGGCTTTGCCTCCTCGAGGGTTTCGTGTAAAGAATTGAAAAGTATCCGCATTGATTGACAGGGCTTCTTTTCCCATATGCAGAAAACCAGCCGACGCGGAAAGATGAGAACCAATATGCATTTTAAAATCCTTTCTCAATTTACAAAGTATTGCGGTATAGTATGAAAAGCGTTAGAATAGAAGGGCAGCAGATAAAAGTATCTGATGGAAGATAAAATTGATAACCATTCTCATTATATAACCTGCAAAGGAAATTGCAATGGAAACTTATGAAAAAGTTGAGCGCAGCCTCATAAAAAAATACCGGAAACCTATCTGGAACCGCTTGATTGGTGGGATTAAAGATTACGAGCTGATTCAGCCCGGTGACAAAATTGCCGTATGTATTTCAGGCGGAAAGGACAGCACACTGCTGGCCTGCTGTATGCAGCACTTACATAAATACACAGAAGTCCCCTTTTCCCTGGAGTTTTTAGCAATGGACCCCGGCTACCGTCCGGAAAATCGTGCTCTGCTGCTTTCAAATTGTACGTTGCTGCACATTCCTGTGCATATCTTTGATACGGACATTTTTAATTTTGTGGCGCAGAAAAAGAAATCGCCCTGTTATTTATGTGCCCGTATGCGGCGCGGTTATCTCTACCGCCATGCACAGGAACTTGGGTGCAACAAAATTGCACTCGGCCATCATTTTAACGATGTAATTGAAACCATCCTGATGAGCATGCTTTACGGCGCCGAAATGCGCACCATGATGCCCAAACTGCACAGCAAAAATTTTCCCGGCATGGAACTCATCCGCCCGCTGTATCTTGTACATGAGCGGGATATTCTGGCGTGGAAACACTACAACGGGCTGGAGTTTTTGCAATGTGCCTGCCGTTTTACTGAAAAGGGTACTTACGATACCCCAAATGCAGGCAAGCGTGCAAAAGTCAAAGCACTGATTGCTTCACTGTGTGCAGAGAATCCACAGGTGGACCAAAATATTTTCCGCAGTGCTCAAAATGTAAACCTTGAAACCCTTATCAGTTGGCGGTGTCAAAAAGAGCGCCATAATTTTTTGGAAAATTATGATAAATGACAGAATACGCCGAAACACTTGCATTTTACAAATGCAAGTGGTATAATGCAATTATAAATTGAATCGTAGCCAGCAGAGTAGAAAATCATGCGTCAAGTGCCTGCCGAACGGGGAGTTGTCGGCAAGACGAAAAACGGGAGTTCGTATCCGTTTGCGGTGTGGTTTTCGCATCCCGCTGCTGCATACCTCCAATAAGATATGCAGCACTTGATGGGCACAGTTCTGTGTCATCCTGCGTATGCTACATATCTGACAGGAGGTTTTATTTTGCAAAAATTTCTCACACTGTTCCATGATTCTGCTGCAGAGCTAAAATGCTTACCGTCGATGGTAATTGCATCTATGCTCATGGCAGTCGGTCTAGTCCTAGGAAGCATAACGATTAAAGTAACTCCTTTTCTGCATATTGGTGTTTCTTTTTTAGCCAATGCAATCACCGGATTATTGTTTGGACCAGTCGTGGCAATGCTGACAGCCGGGCTGGGAGATATTATCGGTTATTTTTTGTCATCCGGCGGGGACGCTTTTTTCTTCCCTTTCACTTTAACGGCTATGCTGAGCGGATGCCTGTACGGCATATTTTTGTATCACAGCAACGCCAAACTCCCGCGCGTGATTGCTGCGAAAGCATCCGTTACCTTTATTTCCAACATCCTGCTGAATACAATTTGGTGTTCCATACTATACGGAAAAGGATTCATGGCAATTTTCCCAGTTCGTCTTACAAAGAATCTGACTTTGCTGCCGTTTGAAATTGCCATGCTCTTTGTGATTGGAAAAGCCATTCAAAAAATTTATGACGTTTCCCAACAGCACTTTGGTGCGCAAGGGGCCTTGCATTAACTAGCCCCTGCAATCAGGTTTCCCGCCGTATAGTGCCTTGGTGGCGTTCTGGAAATCCGTAGAAAAACAACATATAAAAAAGGTCTATGTCTCAGAAAGAAAGTCTCTGGAGCATAGATCCCTTTTTATTCTATATTGATGAATTGAAAATTTTTATGATAAATCGTCAGTTGCCGTTGATGCAGATGAGTTTGCGCTGCGCCTTAAACAAAGCTGTGCAGACAGGAATGGCAATTAAAACACCAGCCACCATTTCCACTAAACCGTTTATCGTAATAATAGAACCAATTAAGAAAGAAATTGCGCTGCCATGTGTCAATTGTGCAATCTGATTATGATAAACGACAACGAGCATCGAAAGGGTCAGAACCGTACTGCATAGTTTACCGATTGCAGCAGCAAGACCAATGCTTGCCGCTGTTTTGGCCCTGCCTCGAATGATTTTGCTGAATCCTGCAAATAAGAGTCCTGTGATAAGTCCAAGAGCCATACGGGATGGGATTGCCACCAATGGATTCTGAAAAAAGACATCCATTGCTCCACCCGGCATGACATAGGCAATAATCATACTGAGTACACCCATGACACCGCCGAGAACCAGTCCCCCCTGCCAGCCAAGCAGGATTGCACCGATAATGACAGGAAGATGGACCAAAGTAATTGAAACAATCCCCGTCCTGATGTAACCAATCGGCGTTAGGCTCATTAAGATGATAAGTGCGCTAAACAAACCCAGTAACGCCATTTGAAATGTTTTCTGCCTTTTCATAAAAATGACCTCCTTGCTGCCGCTCCTATATAAGGATGCAGCGCAAATTTATAATATTGACATAGGAATAGTTTCCCATTTGTCCAAAGAAAAAGCAACAAAAAGCTGTTGGTTTCAGCAGACTGATTGTTGTCTTATTATAGCATATTTGAATAAAAAAGCAAGAATTTAATTTTATTTTTGTTATATCCTGACAGGGATTCCTTTGGAACTCAGATATTCTTTTAGCTGTGGGATTGTAATCTCGCCAAAATGGAACAGAGACGCCGCTAAAACCGCATCCGCTTTTCCTTTTGTAAAGGCATCATAAAAATGCTCCAGTTTACCTGCACCGCCGGAAGCAATCACAGGCACGCTGACCGTTTCACTGACGGCTGCAGTAAGGGCAAGGTCATAGCCCTGCTTTTTCCCATCTTCATCCATGCTGGTAAGCAGAATCTCACCTGCGCCAAGTGAAACGGCTTTCTGCGCCCATTCAACAGCATCCAAACCAGTATCAATCCGACCGCCATGAATATAAACCGTCCAGCCGCCATTGGAGCGGCGTTTGGCATCGATGGCACAGACGACACACTGACTCCCAAATTTCTCCGCTGCCTCGGTCAGCAATTCCGGATGCTGTACGGCGGCACTGTTTACCGAAACCTTATCGGCACCGGCACGGAGCAGGACCTGAAAATCTTCTACTGTGCGGATACCGCCGCCAACCGTAAAGGGAATAAAAATCTGCTGTGCCACACTGCTGACATAATGAAGTTGTGTACCACGTGCCTGCGCAGAGGCGGTTATGTCCAGCAAAACCAACTCATCCGCCCCCTGCCGGTCATATTCAGCAGCACAGGCTACCGGGTCGCCGGCATCACGCAGGTGGACAAAGGAGGTTCCTTTTACCACACGGCCATTGTTGACATCCAAGCAGGGAATAATTCGCTTCGCATACATCATTCAGTCCCCCTTTACCAAAGCGGTAAAATTGCGCAGAATCTGCAAGCCGACTTTTCCGCTTTTCTCCGGATGAAACTGCATGGCATATAAATTCTGGCGGTGGATGGCAGCGTCAATCTGCACACCATACTGTGTCGTTGCCGCAACTTCTTCCCGACATTCCGCTTTTAAATAATAGGAATGTACAAAATAAACATAAGGGTTTTCCGGCAGGCCCGCAAAGATGCTGGATGGATCGGTGATATGCAGACTGTTCCAGCCGATATGTGGAATTTTCAGGCCTTTGCCTTCCGGTATGCGATGAATCCTGCCACGGAGAATGCCAAGGCCCGGGACACCCGGTGCCTCTTCGCTGCCTTCAAACAGCAGCTGAAGCCCAAGACAAATCCCAAGAAACGGCTTACCGGACGCAACCAATTCACAAACTGTGTCTGTCAATCCGGTTTTTTTGAGATTTTCCATAGCATCGCCAAATGCCCCCACACCCGGCAGCACAACAGCATCCGCTGACCGCAGAACAGCTGGGTCTGCTGTTACTTTTACCGCACTGCCAATGTACTGAAAAGCTTTCAATACACTCTGCAGATTCCCTGCACCATAGTCAATTACTGCAATCATCGCAGCACCCTCCTGCCCGATTTATCCATTACAAATCTGCCAACAGTTTATCATATTCCATCATTAAAGTCAATTTGATTTTATTGTGAAATAAATAAAAGGAGGAGGCAGAACATAGGTATAGAAAACAGATAAAAACAGTTTGACAGAATAGCGACCATACGTTATGATAAAAAGCATATTAAACTGGAGTTGAATCGGAGAAATCAGATATGGATTATAGTTCACTGATTGGAATCGCTGTTGGGTTAAGTATGGACGCCTTTGCTGTAAGTATAACAAATGGTGCCGTCACACGAAATGCAAAGCCTGCTTTTGCCATAAAACTGGCGGCAACCTTCGGCATTTTTCAAGCAGTTATGCCGATTATCGGCTGGCTGGTTGGCAAAGCAGGGGAAAATATGATCAATGCTGTCGACCATTGGATTGCGCTCATTTTACTGTCTTTCATTGGCATTCAAATGCTGCGTGAGGCACATAGCTGTCAACAGGGCAGTGTGGACTGTCTGCAGGATGATATTCCGTTAAAGACTCTTTTGTCCCTTGCTGTGGCAACTAGTATTGATGCTCTGGCAACCGGAATTCTTCTGCCCAGTGCAGTAGGGGCCTCTGCCCCGCATTTAATGGTACTCTCTGTATGTATCATTGGCATCATTACTTTTTGCTTCTGCTATATTGGCGTTTATATTGGTAAAAAATTTGGCAGCCTTTTCAGCTCAAAAGCAGAGATAATCGGTGGACTCGTCCTGATTGCAATGGGCATTAAAATTTTTGTGGAACACATGTGGTTCTCTTAAAACGATTTTTTGCTGCCTATTCCGGCAGTTCCTGCTCTTCTGCACACTCCTCAGGAATACGGTATACATGATACAGTTCTTGCAGCCTGCGCCGGATTTCGTCACGTACATAGGTTGGAGAAATAACCGTTACCCGTGCACCGCACTGCAAAATCCAATCATATAGCCCCTCACTGATACAAACCGTGACATGTGCCTTAAATGTTTCCCGCTCACATTCGAGGATTTCCAATTCAGTGCCAAACCGGTCAACTAGCACATCTAAAAAGTGATTATCACAACGAAGCAAAAGCTGCTCCTCTCTGCCGCCAAACATCTGGAATTCATGCCGCAGATAATCTGCTGTATCGAACCTGTCCGAATAAGGTGTTATTTCAGTAAATGGTCTGGAGGTTTCTTCCAGCATTTTAACGCAGAACATACGGTCTAACCGATAATTGCTGACCGAAGGATATTTCTCATAATTTGCCGCCAGATAATAATGGTCATTCCGCCAAAAAAGCGCATAGGGACTCAAAGAAAACATCCGGCCTTGATCCAGTTGTACAGTACCGCCGCACAGTACATGATGGTGATAATAAAGCAGTACCTTCCGTTTTCGTGAGATTGCTTGGTGAAGCACTGTAATTGTTTCTTTGATTTCGTCATTTTGCAGTTTATGGGCAGAATCATAGTAAACCTGCTGCTGAATCTCATTCTGTTCTTTGCTGTTAAGCATTCCTTTCAGTTTTTCTGTCAAATGCGAAGCCATCGCTTCTGTCAAAAATGGTGCCGCTTCCACAGCATCAATCAGCATACAGACTTCCGCTGTTTCCAATCTACGATGGAGAAGGTAATAGCCAGGATGAGGAGTGCGGGTAAAAATAATATCATACCCAGCCTGACGCAAAAAAGTAATATCCCTGCCCACAGCTTTTCGCTCAGATTGAATTCCCTGTTTTTCGAGAATCTCAAGCATGCGGTTCATATTCAGCGGTTTCTCCGCTGATGATTCCTTGATGAGCATCTGCAAAACAGCAAGCATCCTTGCCCTGGTAATATCCGATGAAATCATTCTGCCACCCTCAAAAATTTCTGTCCCGCCGCAAAAATGCTCTGGTTGTCTGCGGTAAAATTATAGACTCATTTTACCATACTTTTCAATGAAATTGCAGAAATTAAATGATGGAAGCGCGAAGGTCAAGAAAGATATCTGAAATATCTTGTCGTTCATATAAAAAAATGATATAATAATATCGTTGAAAGTTTCACAATCTTTATTGGATTCTCTAAAAATTATTCGTTACTTTACAGGAAGGAAGCTATTTCATAATGAATTACAAAGAAGAATATGCACAAAAACTGACAACTGCAGATAATGCCGTTAAAGTAATTAAATCAGGAGATTGGGTGGATTACGGATGGAATGCGGGAACTGTACATGATTTGGATATTGCTTTAGCAAAACGGGCAGAGGAATTAAGCAATGTAAAAGTCCGCTGCGGTATTTTGATGGAAACTCCTGAGATTTTTAAAGTGCCAGATAGTAAGAAGCACTTTTCCATTTACTCTTGGCATTATTCCGCTGTTGAGCGCAAACTGGGAAAGCAATGCAGTGTAACTTTAGCTCCTATGCGTTATTCCGAAGTTCCTCGTTACTATCGTGAAAACATTGAACCATTAGATGTTGCTATGCTACAGGTTAGTCCGATGGATAAACATGGTTATTTCAACTTTGGACCGGCTGCCTCTATACAAGCAGCAGCCTGTGAACGTGCTAAACATATAATTGTAGAAGTGAATGAAAAACTCCCACGTTGCTTAGGCGGTTTTGAAAATGACATTCACATCTCTAAAGTGGATGCGATTGTTGAAATGAAAGAACCTTTTGTACGTTGCATACCACCAGCAAAGCCAGCTACTGATGTTGACAAAACTGTCGCAAAAATGATTGTACAGGAAATTCCAAATGGGGCCTGCCTGCAACTGGGTATTGGCAGTATGCCGAATACGGTAGGTTCTTTAATTGCAGAATCTGATTTAAAAGATTTAGGTGTCCATACAGAAATGTATGTGGATGCATTTGTCCGAATGGCAAAGCTTGGAAAAATTACCGGTCTTAATAAAAACATCAACAAAGGACGCCAAGTTTATGCTTTTGCTTCTGGTTCGCAAGAGCTATATGATTATCTCGATGACAACCCCGCATGTATGACCGCTCCTGTTGATTATGTAAATGATGTTCGCACAATCGCAGCACATGATAAGATGATTTCCATTAACAATATCGTCAATATGGATTTGTATGGACAGATTAATGCGGAATCAAACGGTACCCGCCAAATTACGGGTGCCGGCGGACAATTGGATTATGTCCTCGGTGCCTACCTTTCTCACGGTGGGAAGAGCTTTATTTGCTGTTCCTCTACTTTTACGAACAAAAAGGGAGAATTACAATCCCGGATTCTTCCTGTACTGCACCCTGGCTCAATCGTAACGGACACTCGTGCAAATGTACAGTATGTTGTAACGGAATATGGTATGGTGAACCTAAAAGGTGCTTCCAGCTGGGATCGTGCTGAAAAATTGATCAGCATTGCCCATCCAAAATTCCGTGAGCAGTTGATTCAATCTGCAGAGGAGCAGGGCATTTGGCGTCAAAGCAATAAGATTTAATTTTACATATGGATTTGTTTTTATAAAAAAAGACTTCCAACGGCAGGGAACTGCATAAAGGAAGTCTTTTTTTTATTTAATTTGTTGTCTATATAAAAATAGGTTAAAAAAAGCCCCGACAGCAAATCAATGATCTGCTTGCCGAGACCTTTAAAGGAAAACACGGAATTAGACAGCTTCCTTTTCAGCAATCGCCTCTTTTAGTTTCGCTGTCAATTCAGGAACAATTGTCAATGCATCGCCGATAATACCATAATCAGCGACTTCAAAGATAGGCGCATACTGATCTTTATTAATGGCGATGATAAGGTCAGATTCCTCCATACCTGCCAAATGCTGAATTGCACCAGAAATACCACAAGCAATATACAGGCTTGGACGTACTGTTTTACCAGTCTGACCAACCTGAATATCCTTTTCTACCCAACCAGCATCAACACAGGCACGGGACGAAGCGACTTCACCGCCCAAAACATCCGCCAGTTCACGCAGCATCTTAAAGTTTTCAGGCTTTCCCATGCCGCGGCCACCAGCGACCAAAATCTTGGCATCCTGAATATCAATCTTGTTCGATACTTTTTTAATAATCTTCACAACATCAACATTCTTATGTTCTGCACCGATTTTAAGATCAACAACTTCCACCGGTGCTTTGAAACCTGCCTGCGGTTTTGCTTTCTCCATTACGCCTGGACGAACAGTCGCCATCTGCGGCCGATGCTCCGGGCAAAGAATGGTCGCCATAATATTGCCGCCAAATGCCGGACGTGTCATGCGCAAATCCTTTGTTTCAGCGTCTACCTCCAGTTTTGTACAATCAGCAGTCAGACCTGTTCCCACACGTGCCGCAACCCGAGGAGCTAAATCGCGGCCAATTGCAGTTGCACCATACAGTACAACAGCTGGCTTGTACTTTCTGATAATAGAATCCATACAATAAGCGTAAGGCTCTGTTGTATAAGGCTCCAATGCTGGATCATCTACAACTAAAATTTTATCTGCGCCCCACTTGGATAACTCGTCATACAAACCTGAAACCTTACTGCCCAACAATACAGCAGTAACTTCCGTACCCATGTTATTTGCCAGTTCCTTTGCCTTCCCAAGAAGTTCAAAAGAAACATTGTCAATTTTGCTCTCTACTTGCTGTACGAAAACGTACACACCTTTATAGTCTTCAAAACTCATTTTGCTCACCCCGCCTCAACTAAATTATAAATTTCTCTTTCAAACGATCAACAATGTACTCCGCTGCGCTTTCAGCGTCACTAGGAGTAACGACTGTGCCGCTTCCCTTTAGTTGTTTGGGGAAAGACTTAGCAACACGGGTTGGTGAACCTTTCAGGCCAATTTCAGTATCTTGAACGTCAAGATCCTTGCGGGTAAGCGTTTTAACTTCACGCTCACGATATGCATCAAAAATTCCGCCAGGAGTCATATAGCGAGGCTTATTCATGGCCCCCAATGCCGTAATAAGGCAAGGCATTTTTGCTTTCACAATATGATAGCGGTCTTCATACTGACGCTTTACAGTAACAGTGTCCCCTTCAACCTGAATGTCCTCTGCATAGCTGACATTCGGGATGCCTAGATGCTCTGCGATTTCCGGACCAACCTGAGCAGTGTCGCCATCAATTGCCTGACGGCCTGTGATAATCAGGTCATATGGAATCTTTTTCAGAGCAGCAGCAATGGTTGTGGAAGTTGCCAATGTGTCGGCACCGCCAAAAGCACGGTCGGTAACCAAATAAGCTTCATCTGCACCCATTGCCATTGCTTCACGGAGCACTGTGTCCGCCTGCGGCGGGCCCATGGAAACGACAGTTACACGTGCACCCAAGTTATCTTTCAGCTCAAGTGCAGCCTCCAAGCCTGCTTTATCATCAGGATTCATGATACTTGGTACACCCTCACGAATCAGTGTACCTGTTTTTGGATCAAGTTTTACTTCATTTGTATTAGGAACTTGCTTAACGCAAACGACAATATTCAAAGAAATTCCCTCCTTAGCTTCGTCTTATTTTAAGGCGTATTTGGAAATAACCATTCTCTGCACTTCGCTGGTGCCTTCATAGATTTCAGTGATCTTGGCATCACGCATCATACGCTCAATCGGATACTCTCTTGTGTAGCCATATCCGCCAAAGAGCTGTAGGCAGCGAGTGGTAACATCCATTGCATTAGAGGCACAAAACAACTTTGCCATTGCCGCTTCTTCAGAATAACGTTTTTTCGTATCCTCAGCCATCGCTGCACGATACAGCAAAAGCTGAGCCGCCTTCGTACTTGTAACCATATCAGCTAACTGGAACTGCGTGTTTTGGAACTTTGCCAGAGGACGACCAAATTGTTTTCTTTCCTTAACATACTTGATCGTTTCGTCAAGAGCACCTTCTGCAATGCCCAATGCCTGTGCAGCGATACCAATACGGCCGTTGTCAAGTGTAGCCATTGCAATATTAAAGCCCTTGCCCTCTTTACCAAGCAAGTTTTCTTTGGGGACAATACAGTTTTCGAAAATCAGTTCACACGTTGCGGAACCGTGGATACCCATTTTCTTCTCTTTTTTGCCCACAGAAAAGCCAGGAAATGACTTTTCAACGATAAAAGCGGAAATGCCATGATTGCCTTTGCTCTTATCTGTCATAGCAAAGACAACATAAGTATCTGCATAACCGGCATTTGTAATAAAGATCTTACTGCCATTGAGAACATAATGATCGCCCTCAAGCACAGCCTTTGTTTGTTGACCGGAAGCATCGGTACCTGCACCAGGCTCTGTCAGAGCAAAAGCACCCAGATATTCGCCTGAACAAAGCTTTGGCAGATATTTTGCCTTTTGCTCCGCGGTACCATAGTTTACGATCGGCCACGTACCCAGCGAAGTGTGTGCAGAAAGCATGGTGCCTGTCGCAGCGCAAGCCTTGCTGATTTCTTCTACACACATTTCATATGTAAGGGTATCGCAGCCAGCTCCACCATATTCCTTGGAATAGGGAATACCCATGAATTTGTACTTACGGAATAGTTTCAGAGCCTCTTCTGGAAAGCGCTCCTCTTCATCAATTTCCGCAGCCAACGGTTTAATTTCATTTTCCGCAACCTCTCTAAAGAGGGTGCGAGCCATCTCCTGTTCCTTACTCAATATAAAGTCCATACTCGTTTGTTCCTCCAAATCTTATCGTTATGGATGGAAATTATTTGGAATAGTCAAAGAAACCTTTACCGGATTTTCTGCCCAGCAGACCGCCGCGGACCATCTTACGAAGCAGCGGAGCCGCACGATATTTGGAATCTCCGGTCTCGTTATAAAGCACATCCATAACATCCAGAACAATATCGTTACCGATCAGGTCAGACAAAGCCAGAGGTCCCATTGGATGGTTAGCACCAAGCTTCATAGCCGTATCAATGTCTTCAGCAGTTGCCGTTCCTTCAGACAAAACAACAATGCCTTCATTAATCATTGGAATCAGAATGCGGTTCACAACAAAGCCGGGAGCTTCTTTGACCTGTACTGGAGTCTTACCAATTTCTGTAGAAATTTTCTTGACCTTTTCAACAATTGCAGACGGTGTATTAATACCAGCAATTACTTCCACCAACTTCATTACAGGAGCTGGATTAAAGAAATGCATACCAATAACTGGATGTTTGATTCCGTGAGCAATCTCTGTAATGGACAGAGAAGAAGTGTTCGATGCAAAGATGCACTCCGGTTTGCAAAGTTCATCCAATTGCTTGAAAATTCCCTGCTTAATATCCATTTTCTCCAGAGCAGCTTCAACAATCAAATCACAATCGGCTGCAATTTCATTTGTGCCGGTTGTAATCTTTGCCAAAATTGCATCTTCACGTGCCTGATCCATTTTGCCTTTTTTGACCAAGCGGTCCAAGCTCTTCTGGATCTTTCCTTTTCCGCCTGCAGCCCATTCCGGTTTGACATCGCAAAGACGTACTTCACAACCGTCAGTTTGAGCAAAGGCCTGTGCAATTCCAGAACCCATCGTTCCGGCACCAATAATGCCCACTAACATTAAAATAGCCTCCTACAAATTGAATTTAGAATTTTAGAATTTCAATATGTTGATTTATTTATTGACAAACGGACCGTGTTTCCGCTTCTCGCAAAAAGCACTCATAGCATTCTTTTGATCCTGCGTTCCGAAGCAAGCTGCAAACAGCTCCGGCTCCAGTGCAATTGCAGAATCAATATCCATTTGCAGACCCATATTAATAGCCTTTTTGCATTGGCGAACTGCAATTGGCGCATTGCCAGCAATCCGCTCGGCCAGTTTCATGGCTTCACCCATCAACTGCTCAATTGGATAAACTGCATTCACAAGGCCAACACGAAGTGCTTCGTCTGCCTTAATATTATGGCAGGCATAAATCATTTCCTTGGCTTTGCCAACACCAACTGTACGTGCAAGACGCTGTGTACCACCGAAGCCCGGGGTAATGCCCAAGCCCGCTTCCGGCTGACCAAAGACAGCATTTTCAGAAGCAAGGCGAATATCACAGCTCAGTGAAAGTTCACAGCCGCCGCCAAGTGCATAACCATTGACTGCTGCAATAACAGGCATTGGAAGCTTTTCAATTCTGCGGAAAACAGCATTGCCATGCGCACCAAATGCCCGACCTTCATCAGGAGTCATTGTGCTCATTGCACCAATATCAGCACCTGCGACGAACGCCTTCTTGCCAGCACCAGTAATGATAAGGCAGCGAGTCTTTTCCGCATCAATTCCGTCAATAGCAGACGCAAGGTCCGCCAGGACTTCATCATTCAAAGCATTGAGAGACTTTTCACGATCAATCGTAAGAATACCGACAAAGTCTTTCTGCTCATATTTGACAAAGCTCATTCTTAATCAGCCTTCTTTCCTGAATTCTGAGAATCACTCGTAGCGTTTTACAATCGTTGCAACACCCATGCCGCCGCCAACACAAAGAGTGGCAAGACCATATTTGCTCTTTCTCTTCTGCATCTCATACAAAAGAGTCGTAAGAATACGGGCACCAGAACAGCCAACCGGATGACCCAGTGCAATAGCACCGCCGTTAACATTAACTTTATCCATATCGAAGTTCAGTTCACGGCAGACTTCAATGGACTGTGCAGCAAATGCCTCATTTGCCTCGACTAGGTCCATATCTTTGACAGACATTCCGGACTTTGCCATAACTTTTTTAGTTGCCGCAATCGGGCCAAGACCCATGTATGCCGGATCAACACCTGCAGAAGAGCCTGCAATCCAAGTAGCCATTGGTTTGACTCCAAGTTCTTTTGCTTTCTCTTCACTCATCACAACAATAGCAGAAGCACCATCATTAATACCAGATGCATTGGCAGCGGTTACTGTACCATTTTCTTTAAATGCCGGACGCAGTTTAGAAATGCTTTCAGCTGTAACACCTTTACGAGGACCCTCATCGGTATCAAACACAACAGTTTCTTTCTTCTTCTTGATCTCCATCGGAACAATTTCATCCTTAAACTTACCTTCAGCAAGTGCTTTCTCACACTTCTGCTGGCTGTTGGCAGAAAACTCATCCTGCATCTGACGGGTAATGCCGTACTTTTCAGCAACATTCTCTGCTGTAATGCCCATGTGATAGTGATGGAATGCATCTGTCAATGCATCATTAACCATTGTATCTATCAATTCGCCGTTACGCATACGATAACCAAAGCGGGCCTTACTTAATGCATAAGCACCCATAGACATATTTTCCATGCCGCCTGCAACAATTATGTCTGCTTCTCCTGCTTCAATGAGATCTGCAGCAATGTTTATACACTTTAGGCCAGAACCGCACAGATTGTTCACGGTTGTAGCTGGCACACTCACCGGAAGCCCTGCATGAATTGCAGCTTGGCGGGCGACATTCTGTCCCTGGGCTGCCTGCAAAACACAACCCATGAAGACTTCATCCACCTGATCAGGCTGAACGTTTGCACGCTTCAGCGCCTCTTTAATGACAACTGTACCTAAATCCGCTACAGGAGTTGTAGAAAGTGCACCGCCCATTTTACCGACAGCTGTACGGCAAGCACCTGCCAGTACAATTTTTTTAGCCATTTAATTTTCCTCCATTCAATTAATATGTTGTTGGACATCACTGAATTTTCGACGCAACCGGGCACGAAAAAGCAGCTCATATTCACAAGTTAAATATATCACAACTCTAGCGTGTTTGCAAGGATTTTGTTAAATTTTTAGCAATGTCTATAAAGACAATTTTACTTTCTGCTTTCTCATTGTCTGTGTCCAGTCACGGCCATTTTATTATAACATATTTTCAGCAAATTTGACAATACTTTTGAAAAAATAATAAAATCTTAGTTTAATTATGTTTGAAACAGGTTAATTTTAAAATTTGCTGCTTTACTTTTAAATACAAAAAAAGCCGTCGAAATATCGGCGGCCCAATGGAAAAACTCCACATGATAAATGGCATATCTTATCTTTTCATTTTAAAGCTATCCTTTAGAGAAACAGAACGGTTAAAGACCAATTTATCAGGCTGAGAATCCTTATCAAAGCAGAAATAGCCCTCTCGCATAAACTGAAATGGTGTTGCCGGATTAACATCCTGCAGAGACGGCTCCACCTTACAGCCATGCAAAACGGTAAGGGAATCCGGATTCAGCACTTTCATAAAGTCCTCCTCCTGCTCCGGCTCCGGAACTGTAAAAAGACTATCGTAAAGCCGAACTGTCGCATCTGCACAGTGATTAGCATCCACCCAGTGAATCGTTCCGCGAATTTTCCGCCCATCCGGCGTATTTCCGCCCCGCGTTGCTGGGTCATATTCCGCATAAACAGTATTGACAGTACCGTCTTCATTTTTTTTGCAGCCTGTACAACGAACAATATAAGCTGTCTTCAGGCGAACTTCATTCCCGGGAAAAAGGCGGCGATACCCCTTTACAGGAGTTTCCATAAAATCATTGGCTTCAATCCAAAGCTCACGGGAAAAAGTGACAAGATGCGTACCATCTTCCGGGCGTTCCGGATTATTTTCAATTTCAAAGTCTTCGGTCTTGTCCTGCGCATAATTGGTGATAATCAGTTTTATCGGATGCAGAACAGCCATCGTACGACGGGCCTTTAGATTCAAATCTTCCCGCAGACAATGCTCCAAAAAGCCATATTCAACAGTTGAATTCACTTTAGAAACGCCAATTCGCTCACAAAAATTACGAATGGAAGCCGGTGTGAAACCACGGCGGCGCAAACCGCAAAGGGTTGGCATACGGGGATCATCCCAACCAGAAACGCAGCCGTTTTCCACCAGTTTGCGCAGCTTACGCTTGCTCATAACCAAATTGTTAATGCCAAGCCGTGCAAATTCAATCTGGCGGGGTTTAGCCGGTAAATCAATATGGTCAATTACCCAGTCATACAGCGGACGGTGGTCCTCAAACTCCAAAGAGCAAAGCGAATGCGTAATTCCTTCCAGGGCATCTTCAATCGGATGGGCAAAATCATACATGGGATAGATGCACCATTTATCACCCAATCTATGGTGTTTCATATGATTAATCCGGTAAAGGACCGGATCGCGCAGATTAAAGTTACCGGAAGCAAGGTCAATTTTTGCGCGAAGCGTCATGCGGCCATCCTCAAACTCCCCTGCTTTCATGCGGGCAAACAAGTCCAGACTTTCTGCAATAGGACGGTCACGGTAAGGACTGACCGCCGGATGAGTAAGATCGCCGCGGTTATCGTGCATCTGTTCCGGTGAAAGTTCGCAAACATAAGCAAATCCTTTTTGAATGAATTGGACCGCTAATTCATACATTTTGTCAAAGTAATCTGAAGCATAATGAAAGTGGTCACCCCAGTCAAAGCCAAGCCAGTGAATATCTTCCTTGATGGCATCCACATATTCGGTGTCCTCTTTTGTCGGATTCGTATCATCCATCCGTAAATTGCACAGGCCGCCGAATTTCTCAGCTGTGCCGAAATCAATACAGATCGCTTTCGCATGGCCAATGTGAAGGTATCCGTTCGGTTCCGGAGGAAAACGGGTATGAACACGCTGTCCGGCAAATCGACCGTTTTCTGCGAGATCTTCTGCAACAAACGTATGAATAAAGTTACCGCTGCCATCCTCAGGCGCAGACGTTTTTCCGTTCGTTTCGTTCATCTTATTTTCATGCCTCTTCTTTTCTATTTATTTTTTGACTTTATCCAGTCCAGCTTTCAGTCGGTACAGCGATTCTTTTTTCCCGAGAAGGGAGAGTATTTCCATTGCTCCGCCCGGCGTTACTTTCTGCCCAGCTGCTGCAATACGCACCGGCCAAAGTAAAGTTCCGTTTTTCACGCCCAGTTCTTTCGCAAGTCCCAGCAAGTTTTCATGAAGAGACGGCACACTCCAGTCATCGAGTGTCGCCAAATCTTCAATGGCTGCTTCCAACATGACCGGAGCATTTTCAAGGGTTGCTTTACTTTTTTTATTAATAAACAGATCGGCTCCATAATCCGGAAGTTCTTTGAAAAAGCGGATAAGGCCCGGAATATCCGGCATTTTCAGTACCCGCGGCTGCAGGACATCTGCCAGCACGGTCCAGTCCTTTTCCGCATTTCCGAATACTTCTTGGAAATAGGGCATTGCTTTTTCAATAAATTCCTGCTGCGGCATTTTTTTGATATACTCGCCGTTCATCCATGTCAACTTATCATAATCAAAAATAGCCGGACTTTTGCTGATGCCATGGATATTGAAGTTTTGCACCAACTCCTGTAAGGTAAAAAGCTCCTGATTGTCCTTTGGAGCCCAGCCAAGCAGGGCAATATAGTTAATAATTGCTTCCGGCAGGTAGCCTTCTTTTACCAGATCCTCAAAACCGGTAGAGCCATGCCGTTTGCTGAGTTTGCTGGTGCTTCCATCGGCATTGCGCCCCATAATCAACGGTAAATGCACATAAGTCGGGATTTCCCAACCAAAAGCTTCATATAAAAGGTTATATTTCGGTGTACTGGTCAAATACTCACAGCCTCGAACAACATGTGTGATATGCATTAAATGATCATCAACAACATTTGCAAAATTATAAGTTGGATAACCGTCCGACTTAATCAGGACTTGGTCCTCCAGTTCACTGTTTTCAATCGTGATGTCACCAAAAACGCTGTCAGTAAAAGTCGTGCTGCCCTCAATCGGCATCTTTTGGCGGATCACCCACGGTGTTCCGGATTGCAGGAGTTTGTCCACCTGCTCCTGCGGCAAGTTCCGGCAATGCCGATCATAACCACCGATACCGTTTGCATCATGAAGAGAATCCAAACGCTCTTTGGAGCAAAAGCAGTAATAAGCTTTTCCCTCTTTCACCAGCTGCTGTGCATACGGTAAATAAATATCTTTTCGTTTACTCTGTACATAAGGCCCGTATTTGCCGCCGATATCCGGTCCTTCATCATGTTGTAAGCCCACCTGCTGTAAAGTATGATAAATCACATCGGTGGCACCTTTTACATAACGTTCCTGATCCGTGTCTTCAATACGTAAAATGAAGGTTCCGCCCATGGATTTTGCAATTAAATATTCATATAAAGCTGTACGCAGGTTGCCAACATGCATAAACCCTGTCGGGCTTGGTGCAAAACGGGTCCTGACTGTCTGGTTCTCCATAAAATAACCCCTTTTCGCTGACGTTCTTATTATTATACCGAAAAAGCAGTTAATAAGCAATCGATTCCCTCGTATTTTCATAAAGGAGTTTCTTTTTAGAATATACGCAGATAACAAATTGGACAACAAATAGAAATACAGATAAAAAGAAACCGCATAGGAATGCGCCCTACGCGGCTTTTATAGTGGTGCGAGGGGAGGGACTTGAACCCTCATGAAATTGCTTTCACATGGACCTGAA